>OKVI01000884.1_pt1 | contig 14741 bp, 12 predicted proteins | sample 1607001 | NCBI WGS metagenome assembly OKVI01 (sample SAMN03281018, study PRJEB24777) | human gut metagenome | isolation source: fecal sample PR128 from 1 month old male Malay infant, vaginal delivered...
GATCGCGAGCTGACCCTGTGGGAATCCCGCATCATTATGGAATATCTGGATGAGCGTTTCCCGCATCCACCGCTGATGCCTGTTTACCCTGTTGCGCGTGGCGAAAGCCGCCTGTACATGCAGCGTATCGAGAAAGACTGGTACACGCTGATGAACGTGATCGAAAACGGCTCTGCTTCAGAAGCAGACGCTGCACGTAAACAACTGCGTGAAGAGCTGCTGGCGATTGCCCCTGTGTTCGGCCAGAAACCATTCTTCCTGAGCGATGAGTTCAGCCTGGTGGACTGCTACCTGGCACCGCTGCTGTGGCGCCTGCCGACACTTGGCGTTGAATTCAGCGGCCCGGGCGCAAAAGAGCTGAAAGGCTATATGACCCGCGTCTTTGAACGCGACTCCTTCCTGGCATCCTTAACTGAACCGGAACGTGAAATGCGTCTCGGCCGGGGCTAATGACTGTGGAAATGTCACAACTTTCACCACGCCGTCCGTATCTGCTGCGCGCCTTCTATGAATGGCTGCTGGATAACCAGCTCACGCCGCACCTGGTTGTGGATGTGACGTTGCCGGGCGTGCTGGTTCCGATGGAATACGCGCGTGACGGACAGATCGTTTTGAACATTGCCCCCCGTGCGGTGGGTAATCTTGAACTGGCGAACGACGAAGTGCGTTTTAACGCGCGTTTCGGCGGCGTACCACGTCAGGTTTCCGTGCCGCTGGCCGCGGTGCTGGCTATCTACGCGCGGGAAAACGGCGCGGGTACGATGTTCGAGCCGGAAGCGGCTTACGATGAAGACGTTGCCAGCCTGAATGAAGACGATGCAACCGGGGAGCGAGACAGCGACACGGTGATGTCGGTTATCGACGGCGACAAACCTGACCGCCAGGATGAAAACGATCCTGATGACGATCCGCCACCACGCGGCGGGCGTCCGGCTCTCAGAGTGGTAAAATAAGCGTCATCCATTATAAAATCCAGCCCTCCTCAGTCGGCTGGATTTTTTTTGCCTATGTAATGATTAAGCGCCTGTTGAACGGATATTTTTTCTATGTATAGATTTGTACAAAATTAAGACAGAGCAATGCTTTATTCTATATGACAGAAATTTTGGAATACAAAGCCATAAAAAATAAATCATCGCAAGCAATAATTATTCTGAATATAAATGGTCTAAAAAGATCTGGAAACCTGTGTTTTATAATGCCTGGCTATTGTTTGAGTAAATCTAAAAAGAAAAGTTAATAAACCTAAGTTGCATGTATTTATCATTTCTATATTATCGCACCATGCATTTTGCAAACGGAGGTAATAGCGACTAACAAGGATGGAATCAGTCGAATTTTATTTTCTATAAATCATAAGTTATGGATTAACTCGTGAAAAAAATTCTATTGGCTACAGCATTATTCCTTTGCGCAAACTCTACGTTTGCCACTGAAACCGCGATTTTGAAAATTAAAGGGACGCTGACAGCCTCGGCCTGTACTCCTGAATTTAGCAATGGCGGCGTGGTGGACTATGGAATATCCGCTTAGGTGAATTGTCCTCTACGGCGGTGAACCAGTTAGGGCAACGGAATATCGATCTCACCATCACCTGCACGGCAGCAACAAAAGTGGCCTGGAATATGATAGACGATCGCGCCGATTCTAACGCAGGATTAACCGTTTCTGCCGGTACATTTACGGGTGGGGCACAGAGTGCGACTAACCAGACCTATGGCGTTGGCAAAGCAGGCACGGTAAATATTGGCTCTTATGCCATGTTTATGAAGGTGAATAGCGTTACTGCAGACGGAAAATCTGTCGATCCAATATATCAGCAGAATGGCTCAACGACCTGGGCTAAGAGTACTGATGGTTCAAGTCAGGGTGAAAATAATCGTAATATTACCGTCGCATTAGCGGGAAGTATTGACCCACTTGCTTTCCAGACAGCAACATTTCCGCTGGTAACGTCTCTGGCTATTCAGAATACCACAACGCTTGCCATTACCGATGATACCCGGCTGGATGGTCAGTTGACGATCAGCCTAAAGTATCTGTAATTCTTTCAAATTTAAAGTGAGTTAAATTTAATGCAGAGGGAATACGCTTTCTCTCAAAAATAAGCGCCATCAACACGGAATGTTAAGTAGTGCTTTCAAGGAATATACATATGACATGCTCTAAAAAGGTTTTATTTAAAACACTCGCTGCCGCAGCTTTATTCTCTGCGCAGTTTGGCGTACATGCAGCCGGTATGGTGCCAGAAACCAGTCTGCTGGTGATCGATGAAGCGACCCACAGTGGCACCATCAACGTCAAAAATACCGATAGCCATCCGTCGCTGCTGTACACCGACGTGGTGGATCTGCCAGATGATAAAGGCCTGAAACTTGTCACCACTCAGCCCGTGGTACGTCTCGAGCCCGGTCAGACTCAGCAATTGCGCTTCATCCTGCAAACCAGCAAACCGCTGGACGTTGAGCACTACAAGCGTGTGACCTTTGAAGGGATCCCGCCGAAGAGCGATGACAATAAAGTGAAAATTGGCATCAATATTCGTCAGGACCTGCCCGTGCTGATTCGCCCTGCGAAGCTGGCCGTGGTAACCGATGCGTGGAAATTCCTCGACTGGACCGCGTCAGGCACGTCCGTCACGGTAAAAAACCCAAGCAAATATGTTGTGCGTCTGGCACAGAACGTGGTGCTGCAGCCTTCAGGCATCAGCGGATCGCTTGCCAAAACCTACATTTTACCCGGTGAAACCATGACGGTTTCTATGGGCAAATCCGTCAGTGGAAACACGAAAGTGAAGTTTTTCCCGGCCAGCCGCTATGGGGTCGAAGTGCCCAGCTTTATCTCGGATCTCAATAAAAAATAAAGGATTATGGCGGTGCGTAAAAAAAGCCAACTTGCACTTTTTGTGCGCGCTGTGATTTATAGCGCAATACCTCTGATGTTGCTTGATGCTCCCTCCCTCCACGCGAGGGAGGTGACGTTTGATACTGATATCCTGAAATCACGTGGTCTTGGGGCCGATCTAAACCGCTATTTTGCACAAGCGCCGCGCTTTTTACCGGGGACGCATTCCGTTTCTGTCAAAGTGAACGGTAACGATCGCGGAACAGCAGCCGTACGCTTCAGTGAAGACGGAACGATGTGCGTTGATAACGACTTCCTGGAATTTGCAGGTCTCATGCCGGTGCCCATAAAGGCGAATGAGACCTGCCATGATCTGCGTAGCGATTACGCTCAGGCGGTGATCAATCCCTTGCCAAACCAGGAAGCGGTCGAGCTTTATCTGCCAGCGGAAGCACTTAACAGCCTGAGCGCTGATGTCAAAAATTTCCAGCATGGCGGCACGGCAGGCATGCTTAACTACTCGCTCTTCAGCACCAAAAACGAATACAGCGGAAGTGACAGCAGCAGTAACCGTTACTCACAGGCAAGTCTGGAGGCGGGCTTCAACGCGATGGACTGGTCGCTACGCAGCCGCTATATCCTGACGGATGACGACGGCAACCGAAACGCAGAGAGTATTTATACCTACGCAGAGCATGTGTTTGTTCCTCAACGCCTGACCATGCAGGTGGGGGAAATTAACGCCATGTCAGATGTGTTAAGCGGCGTCCCGATTACCGGTGTGCAGTTAATGCCGACCAGCGGTCTGCAGAAAGACAGTTCGGGGGTGAGCGTATCCGGTATTGCCCGAACCTCGCAGGCGCGCGTTGAAGTGCGTCAAAACGGAAGACTCATTTTTAACACGTTAGTACCGGCGGGCCCGTTCACGCTGGATGACGTCCCGATGGTCCGTAACAACGTCGATCTTGACATCACCGTTGTGGAGTCCGACGGTTCGACCAACCGCTACATTGTTCCCGCCGCATCCGTAAAAGCCCGAAATCTTTCAAAACCAAACGGCCTGACCGTTTCGGCGGGCCAGGTGCGTGGTATAGACAGTGACTACAGCGATCCGCTGGTGTTCAACGTATCCGATGGCTGGCGAATTTTCCCCTGGATGAACCTGCTTGCCTCCGGCGTGGTGGCCGAAGATTACCAGGCCGCGGGGGCGCGCACAGAATTTATGGTTACCGATGGCTGGAACGTCTCTACCAGTATGGCCGCCAGCAACGCGCAATTTGGCGACAGTGATAACGGTATCAAAAACGAACTCCAGAGCGATTACTCGTTGACTGAGAATGTCGGCCTGTCTGCCAGCGTGGCGCATTACAGCGGTGATTATCGTGAACTCGCAGATGCCATGGATGATGATTATCAGGGCTATGACAACAGTTATTCGGCCAACGTACGGTGGTTCACAGAATTGGCCGGGGCATTTAGTGCGGGCCTGAGCTACAACCAGGCCGCAGGAGACGGCGAAGATTCCCGCTACTTGCTTCTGTCGTGGGGAAAAACCTTCAAATACGCTTCAATCAACGTGAACTGGCAAAGCGCAGTGGGCAGCACGGATGACGACCAGGACGACGATCTGCTCTATATCAACCTCAGCATTCCGTTAGGCGGTTCGCAGAGCCTGAGTTCGTATATGCGTAAGCAGGGCGACAGCACCAGCTATGGTCTGGCGAACAGCGGGTCGCTGGGGGAGAACACCAACTACTATATTTCTGCCGATCGTGATGACGAATCGCAGGAAAACAGCTTCAACGGCAACATCAACACTAATCTTCACTACACCCAGCTAAGCGTTGGGGGCGGTACCAGCGGCGATCATCAGCGTAACTACAATGCGACCCTGTCTGGCGGCATTGCGATGCACAAAGACGGTGTGACCTTCTCGCCGTATTCCATCAAGGACACGTTTGCCATCGCCAGACTCAGCGAACCGAAAGCGGGCGTTGAGATCACCACGCCGCAGGGCACCGTCTGGACCGACCGCTGGGGCCAGGCTGTCATTCCCGGCCTGACTGAATGGCGTAACTCACGTATCGAAGTGGATGCGAACAAGCTACCGCAGAGCATGACCCTGGCGAACGGAACCAAATATATTGCTGCTGCACATGGCTCGGTAAGCGAAGTGAGCTTTAAAGTATTGAACAGCCGCCGCGTGATGTTACGTATTAAGCAGGCCGACGGGAAGCCGCTGACGAAAGGTCTGTCGGTGGTGGATGATAAAAATAACTACGTGGTGACGGTGGTTGATGACGGACATGTCTTCCTGAACGATGCCGATCAGATTAGCGCGCTTTATGCCGTTGATGATGACAATAACCGTCTGTGCAAACTTGATTTTACGCTTTCTGAAAAGCACGACGAAGACGCGTTTTACGAAGAAGTTAACGGAGTATGTCGATGAACATTCAACGTCTGGCTGCGCTATTGCTGCTTGCTTTGCCGTGCCTTTCTTATGCTGACGATTGTCAGCTAACGCTCTCTCAGCCGGTTGTGGATTATCACCAGATGCGGCGTGACAGCATTGTCACCAGCCAGCAGAGCTGGAACAAAATGCCGGAAAAAGACATAAATGTCAGCGTCTATTGCCCGGAAAAACAGCAGATGGCGACGCTGTTACAGGGGGCTTCTGGTCAGAAAGGGCGTTTTCAGTTTGGTCAGAACGGTGGTGTGGCGATAAAGGTCAGCAACCTGACGCTGGATGGTAAAAGCTACAACGTAGGGAAAACAACGGATCAGGTGAATTTTACGCCGGATACTGATAATGGGTCATCGCTCTATATCCGCAATAACGAGGCTGTCGTGGCGGTTGAAAACGGCAGGGTACCCAGCGGCCAGCAGATGAACTTTACCATCACCATTTTCCCGGTGCTCAATGACAGCGCGTTTAACCATATTTCGGATCAAACCGCGCTGGAGACCGATTTAACCTGGCAACTGCTTAAAAAATAAAAGTTGGCCCGGCAATCGCCGGGCCATTTTTTACACTTCCAGATAGTTCAGTATACCGTCTGCCGCCTTACGGCCTTCGGCAATTGCCGTCACCACCAGGTCAGAACCACGAACGATATCACCACCGGCGAAGATTTTCGGGTTGCTGGTCTGGAACGCATTGTCGCTGCCTTCTGGCGCGATAATACGACCCTGCGAATCCAGCTCAACGCTGTGCTTCGCCAGCCACTCCATGCTGTGAGGACGGAAACCGAACGCCATGACGACCGCGTCAGCCGGGATCACGTGCTCAGAACCAGCCACGATCTCCGCGCGACGACGGCCTTTGGCATCCGGGGCACCCATCTCGGTGCGCGCCATCTTCACGCCGCTCACTTTACCGTTGGCATTCACTTCAATACCCAGAGGCTGGATGTTGAACTGGAACTCCACGCCCTCTTCACGCGCGTTTTTCACTTCGCGTTTTGAGCCCGGCATGTTCTCTTCGTCACGACGGTAAGCACAGATTACGTGCGCCGCGTTCTGACGAATGGAGGTACGCACGCAGTCCATCGCGGTGTCACCACCGCCCAGTACCACCACGCGTTTGCCTTCCATGCTGACGTAAGGCTCGTCAGCCGTTTCGCCATACCCCATGATCTGTTTGGTGTTGGCAATCAGGAACGGCAGCGCGTCGTACACGCCTGGCGCGTCTTCGTTCTCGAGTCCGCCACGCATGGACTGATAGGTGCCCACGCCCAGGAACACGGCGTCGTAATCCTTCAGCAGATCGTCGAGCTGCACGTCGCGGCCCACTTCTATATTCAGTTTGAACTCAATGCCCATGCCGGTGAAGATTTCACGGCGACGGGTCATAACCTCTTTCTCCAGCTTGAAGGCCGGGATACCGAAGGTCAGCAGGCCGCCGATCTCCGGATGACGGTCAAAGACCACCGCCTTCACGCCGTTACGGGTCAGGACATCCGCACAGGCCAGGCCCGCCGGACCCGCGCCGATGATCGCCACGCGCTTATCGGTTTGCTTCACGCCGGTCATATCCGGACGCCAGCCCATCTCAAACGCTTTATCGTTGATGTAGCGCTCAATGTTACCGATGGTCACCGCGCCAAACTCGTCGTTCAGCGTACAGGAGCCTTCACACAGACGGTCCTGCGGACACACGCGGCCGCACACTTCTGGCAGGGTGTTGGTCTGGTGAGAAAGCTCGGCGGCTTCAAAAATACGCCCTTCGTTGGCCAGCTTCAGCCAGTTAGGGATGTAGTTATGGACCGGACATTTCCACTCACAGTAAGGGTTACCACAGGACAGGCAGCGGTCTGCCTGTGCTTTGGCCTGGCCTTCTGAAAACGGCTCATAGATTTCTACAAATTCAATTTTACGGATCTTCAGCGGTTTCTTTGGCGGATCAACACGCTGCAGGTCGATAAACTGGTATACGTTCTGGCTCATCTGAATTCCTTACTGCGCCTGCACACGCAGCTCTGCTGCGCTACGACTACGGTGACCCAACAGGGCTTTAACATCGCTGGACTTCGGTTTAACCAGCGCGAATTTCGCAGAGAACGCCGGCCAGTTCGCCAGGATCTCTTCGCCGCGCGAAGAACCGGTATGCTGCACGTGTTCGGTAATCAAACCGCGCAGGTGTTCTTCGTGGATCGCCAGCGTATCAACGTCCAGCACTTCCACCAGTTCTGGGTTCACGCGTTTGCGGAACTCACCATCTTCATCCAGGACGTATGCAAAACCGCCCGTCATGCCTGCGCCAAAGTTCACGCCGGTTTTCCCCAGCACGCAAACAATCCCGCCCGTCATGTATTCACAGCCGTTATCGCCAATGCCTTCCACCACGGTGATAGCACCGGAGTTACGCACCGCAAAACGCTCACCCGCACGGCCCGCGGCAAACAGACGGCCACCGGTCGCGCCGTAAAGGCAGGTGTTACCGATGATGCTGGCTTCGTGACTGCGGAATGCAGAGCCCACCGGAGGACGCACCGCCAGCAGACCACCCGCCATGCCTTTACCGACGTAGTCGTTAGCATCGCCAGTCAGGTACAGCTCAACGCCGCCGGCATTCCACACGCCGAAGCTCTGACCCGCCGTACCGCTGAAGTGCGCGGTGATCGGATCCGCTGCCAGCCCCTGATCGCCGTGCGTTTGCGCGATGTAACCAGAGAGCGACGCACCCACAGAGCGGTCGGTGTTGCGGATATCAAACCAGAACGTTTTGTTCTGCTTCTCATCCACATATGGCTTCGCCTGCTGCAGCAGCTGCGCGTTCAGCACGCCATTGTCGAACGGCGGGTTGTTCTCGGTGCAGTAGACCGCTTTACCCGGATGCGGCTCGGCCGTTTCCAGCAGCTTGCCCAGATCCAGTTTCTGCTGTTTGGCAGTGAAACCGTCCAGCTCTTTCAGCAGGTCGGTACGGCCAATCAGATCCACCAGACGTTTTACACCCAGTTGCGCCATCAGCTCGCGGGTTTCACGGGCGATGAAGTCAAAGTAGTTTGTCACTTTGAACGGCAGGCCGTGATAGTGGTTCTTACGCAGCTTCTCGTCCTGGGTTGCAACGCCGGTCGCACAGTTGTTCAGGTGGCAAATACGCAGGTATTTACAGCCCAGCGCAACCATCGGGCCGGTACCAAAGCCGAAGCTTTCCGCACCCAGAATCGCCGCTTTGATGATGTCGAGGCCGGTTTTCAGACCGCCGTCCACCTGCAGACGGATCTTGCGCGCGTCCGGGCAGATCACCGACACCTGGATCTCACGTTCTGACGAGGCATAACCCCGGTACGTTTTTCCGGCAATATCCGTGCTGACCTCGCGCATCGCCTCCCGACGCAGCAGACCATTATTGATACTCTTTACTGACGAAACCACCTGACACTCTTCTTCTGCCAGGACGAAGGGAGCATGGCTGAGGGCGACGCAGGCCAGCAGCAGTAAACACGTGCGACGAATAATCAGAGACATTTTCCGTTTATCTCCTCGTAGAATTGAGTGGGATCCGCTTCCGGCAAGGTGAAACTCAGCGTGCAACGGCCAGTATCCTGCTTCGCATACAGCGTCTGGCTGGCGGAAATATCATTCAGGAAAATGATGCCGTCTTCCGGTGCAGAGGTGATGTATTCCCCTTTCCCGTTCACGACAGAGACGCCTTTCGGTAACGGCGTGCCGTCCGCGCGCGTAATGTTCAGCAGCACGCGGCGCTGGCTCAGCGTGGTGAACTTCCAGTGAGCAAATGCTCCGTGGGAGGCCTTCAGCGACGCATGACCGTTGCTGACGTCCACATTGCCCGGCAGGCTTTGGGTATCTATTTCAACCGTACTTTCGCTGAACGGTGTCAGGGCGGGCACAACCGCTCTGCCCCATTTGTCCGTCCAGACGTTACCGCGCGGGGTACCTATCGCCACCCCGGCAACGGGCTTGTCCAGCGCCACTACCGCATAGGTATCTGTTATCGGATAAGGTGAGAAGGTGACGCCATCACCGTGCGCGACAATGCCGCCGCTCAGCGCGATCGAGGAGTTACGGTTACTTTCATTGTCACCGCCAATCCCCAACGCGAGCGTGGTGTAGTGCAGGTTACTGTTCAGCGAACCATCCCAGTTGGTTACGCTGTCATCGTGATCCTGAGAGACGCCCACCGTGTAAGTGTTTTCATCGTTAAAAGACCCCATGGCGCGGGTCCCGTAAGAAGCTTTACCCTCGTTTTCACGGTACCAGCTGTTGGTGGACACGCCGGTGCGGCCCAGCGGCACAGAGACGTTCACATAAAACATATCGCTGTCGCTGGTGTACTTATCACCGTGGCTGATGTCTGATTCCCAGTTTACGCTGACGTTAAAATAGCGGAACGACCGCGACCATGACGAAATGATGCGGCGGCTGTCGTATTCGCTGTTCCAGGTCTGGTTGTTGTAATAGCTCAGAGAGAAACGGCCCAGCGTCGGGTTCGACCAGCTCACGCCAACGTTGGTGTCGTATTTTGTGGTCGAGTAGTCATCGTCATCGCTGTATAACTCCTGCATTTCACGATACTTCGGCGTACCGTAGCTCCCGCCAAGGGACAGGCCGAGCCCCCACGGTAAGGCGTAGCCGAGATCCAGCGTGGTTTTGTTACCGTCGGTTTGCGAGAGGTTATCAATGGAGCCGAGAAAACCCAGCGAGGCATACATATGCTGCATCGGCACGGTGTCAATGTTGGCGGAGAAACCGTAATAGTGATTATCTGCCATCACCATGCCGGCGAGAAAGTTCATCCGGTTGTTAATGGACCAGCCGTTTGATGCGGCGACAATCCACGGCTGCGTAAAGTTTGTCTCCATGTCCTCTGCACGCCCGACGGCCAGTGAAAACCCCGGCGCACGGCCCACGTGGTTGCTACGGAAGGTGCTGGCGGAAACCGTAAAATGGCTTTCGCTGCCGTCGGTTTCTGTCACCGTGACCTTTAAATCCGTGTTCAGGTTAGCAACCGGCACATCGCTTAAGGTGAACGGCCCGGCTGGCACCAGCGTGGAGAAGATCAGCTGTCCACCCTGGCGAATGTCCACGCGCGCCTGGGCGTTGCGGGCAATACCGCTCACCTCAATACCGCTGCTGTAGCCCGGCAGGAGAGCGTTATCCGGCATCATCTGTACGCCATAGATGCCGGGGATACTGAAGCGGCTGTTGGCGATGTTAATTTGCCCCCCCTGCACCATCACGCCGTAGTCGGTAAAGGTGCGCTGTGCATAGGTGTAGAGCGAGTCGCTCTCGAACGACATGCCGCTGCCGTCGCTGATAAACTGCGAACTGCGCACAATCCAGTCGCCTGCGTTAAAGCCAAATTCAAACGAAGACTGAAAGCGATCGGACTTATCATCATCAAAGTCGTAATGGGTGCCAAACATGGAGTAGTTCAGCATAGCCGCGCGTCCGCCACGCACGTCAGCCACCTGGCGGCCACTTTCAGGGTTAATGGCCTCCGGCGGAACAACCAGTGAAATTTCGTCTACGTCTGGAGAAGTGACGACCGTTGCGTTTTTCCAGTACTGGTGAATTGAAGGGCACGTTTCACGCTTGAGTTTTTTATATAACCCGGCGGCGTCCAGAAATTCCCCATCAATACACGGAAGACCTTCATCATTAAATTTCACGGGCATAATGCCGCGCTTTTTGCCGTTAATCAGCACGGTGACATTATGGTAACCCGGCATAAATCGCGGGGCGACGGCATAATAGTCAGCAATAGCCGGATCGAGGCCATTTTCTTTTAACGCCTGGGTATCGAAAAACGCTCTTGCCAGCTCCATAGTGGGCGCTGCCGTTGGCAGAATCTCTGCACGAATTCCGAATGCCACCGCGCTCAGGCAAAATGCCAGCACGCCTGTTTTACAGGGGGAAATTTTCATGGCCACTCCGTCGGGTATTATTATTTTACTTCAGCAACATAAGAACTGGCTTTATAGCCAAAGCGGGTAGCAGGGTACATTTCTACTTTGTTATTCTGCCCGGATATTTTGTTTTCTGACGTCGCTATCATCGTCTGGCCGGGAAGAATATAGCTTTTGTCAAATTTGACCTTAATTCCCGATGGTAATAACGTGGCGTTTTGCTCCATACGCACCACATAAGGCGTATCGTTTACCACCGTCAGGCTGCCGTTTTGAATCTGCCAGCGCAGATCTTTCCACGGCTCCATATTCACGTCGAGACCCGCCGGGTGAATAATGACCGGGAGATTCTGGCTGAACACCATTTTCACTTTATTCTGCTCTCGTTGCGGAATAGTGGAAAAAATGACGCGTTTTAAGTGTTCTGTTTTTAATTTTTCCGCGCTGTCTTTTAAGACAAAGCGGACACGCTGCGTTTTACCGGCATTTACACGCACCACCGGTTGAGTGACAATAACACCGGGTGTGGGATCGTCCGGTAAATCGACAATGCGGGTATAAAGAAGCTGAGCGGTATCGTCGCTATTTTTCACATCCATGCTCGCTCCCCGCTCGTCTTCGTTAATTAACAGCAGGGAAGTATCTGGCACCATACCGGCGGCAAATGTCTGCAACGACGAAAACAGGCAAACGCAGAGCAACGTTTTTTTAGAGAGAATCATAATATTAGTCCGTTAATATTGATGGAGACTGCTCCCCTAATCAGAGGAGCAGTGAATTATCAGCACTGTGATAATCAGAGGTAAACCAGCTCAACGTTGGTTAAACCGTCCAGCGTCACCTCATCCGTGACGTTTAAATCGTTGGTTGGGTTAATTGTGGCGCTTACAGCAACTTTGAAGTTGATCTTGCTTTGAGCAGAAAGCTCGGTACCCGATCTCTCCGTACTAAATCCATATATTTCAGAGTTATTGCTGGTAATTTGCGTATAGTCGACACCTTTAGTGCCCCAGATTTTACCAGCGTCTACGCTCACCATTGGGTAAAGTGAGTCGCCATTAGCGTTGGTGTTAACACCTTGCGTGCGGGATATCGCTAATGTATAGGCACCAATTTTTTTATCATTATACAATCCCAGGCCAAACACATAAGCTGGCGAACCGGCAAAACCATTACCCACGTTGATACTTTCTGTTGGGGAAGAGTCGTCACGCGAATCGGTAAACTTCACCGCAACACGCGTGGCTTCCTCACAGGTAATGGTAACGGGAATTTCTTTCATATCCGCCAGCGGGGTTACACTTGTCGAATTGAGAGAAGAAACTTTCATGGTACCGAAGTCAGCCACACCGCCACCGCTTGGGAAGGCTGGGGTACATGATGATGGAAGGATTTTACCTGTTACTTTAATATCAATGCTTTGTGCAGCCATAGCTGTATTAACCGACAGGGCTAACGCTGTAACCAGCATTCCTTTTTTGATCAGTGCGTTCATTCAATTTCCTTATTAAGGTGAAATACAAAAGAAAGCCAAATGCCGACATTTGGCCGAGGGTATCGATAAGCAATGTTAATTGCCGGAAAATACCAGCATCAATAACCGCTATCAATTGTCTGACCCATCTTTAGGATTTAGACCTGAGGAATTCCTTAACTATTAAGATCAATTATTTGGAATATGAATGTAAATAGCGCCAGCGGCTTAAAAGCATTGAAGGGAATTATGTTATCGACAGTCTTATCAGACAAATTATTTAAGAGGGTTATTTAACGATAAGCGTTAAACAGGAATAACAATTGAGAAGAGGGGGGAAGTATCGCCTTTGCAAGCGAGAAGCAGGATGGCTTTATGTTTACACCTGTCCCCGCTCCGAAGAGCAAGGGACAGTGGCAACACAACTTATTTGTTCAGTTCCGCAGTCATATGTACGCGGTTACCAGAGAATGCCTGAGTAATTTTGTAAGAGGACGCGCCCGCTTCCTGAGCCTGAGCGGCGATTTTCGCTTCTGCGCCATCCAGCGTGGAGGCGGAGGCGGTGACAGTCTGTGCAGCGAAAGAACCGAATGAAGCAGCCAGAGCGATTACAGCGACAAAAGTTTTGATGCTTTTCATGATATAAACCCTTTCGTTAAGTTGTTTTGGTAAGGCACCGTGCCTTGATGAGATAAATACTAGACCTCATGACCGACAACTAAAAGCGGAAGGATTTGCTATTATCATTCAAAATTACTGATCAACAATTAAACGCTGAGGATGCGTGTAAACGGTAGCCCTTCCCGGTTTGCAGAAGCCGACCAGCGTCAGGTTACAACGCTCTGCCACCTCTACCGCCAGCGTCGTCGCCGCCGAGACCGCAAACAGGATTTCGACGCCGCACATCGCAGACTTTTGCACCATCTCGTAGCTGGCGCGGCTGGAAACCAGCGCTGCGCCCTGCTGCCAGAGATCGCTCTCCCGCGCCCGACGCCCCATCAGTTTATCCAGTGCCACGTGACGTCCCACGTCTTCATGCCCACCGGCGATCTCGCCTGATGGCAGAACCCATGCCGCCGCATGCGTACAGCCGCTCAACTGGCCGATGGGCTGCACGTCGTTGAGGTGGGCAAGCGCGTGGTCGAGGTTGGCCAGATTGAAGGTCTGCGTAAAGGGCAGCGGCGCGACAGGTTTGCCGATATCGTTCAGTTGCTCAACGCCACAGACGCCGCACCCTGTTCGCCCGGCCAACGCGCGACGACGCTCCTTCAGCCCCATAAAGCGACGACTGGAGAGTTCGATCTGCACTTCCAGACCGTTGCAGGCCTGAATCACATCCATGCCGTAAATGTCCTGCGGATGCGCAATGATGCCTTCCGAGAGCGAAAACCCGATGGCGAACAGTTCAAGATCTTTTGGCGACGCCATCATCACAACGTGCGAGATACCGTTGTACACCAGGGCGACGGGGACTTCTTCCGCCAGAAAATCGGGCGTGGCGTGGGTAATGTGAGGGGGTCGATGTACCGACAGCTCCACAATGCCTGCTGGCAGCGGTGACGAGTGGGTAGCACGGTTTTGTTTAGACACAACGGTTTTCCTGAACAACCACGGAGGTGAGCCTGCTATTGCAGCATAAACCGCAGGCCTTACGCATAGTATGGATCAACTTTTCAGCACCCAACCGCCTCAAGTTTACCTACTCATTCTGGAGAGGTGCAACCGGCGCCATGCTACACCCCTGTAACATGCGGGGTTAATAATGTGATTGATATCACACTTTATAATCAACACGGTGATAATACGTTCACTTTGTATTAACGCCATTGGAACAGGCGTACCGACATTGTGGTATTCTGGTGATATCCCCCGGAGAAATGAGGGATTAACGCAAATTTTTCTCCTTTGCGGTCATTATTCAACCGCGAAGTCAAAACTACATATGTAAGCAATGTCGAAACAAGGAGTGACCCATGCAGGTCAGCAGAAGGCAGTTCTTTAAGATCTGCGCTGGCGGTATGGCAGGCACCACGGCAGCGGCACTGGGT
>OKVI01000895.1_pt1 | contig 14582 bp, 12 predicted proteins | sample 1607001 | NCBI WGS metagenome assembly OKVI01 (sample SAMN03281018, study PRJEB24777) | human gut metagenome | isolation source: fecal sample PR128 from 1 month old male Malay infant, vaginal delivered...
AGTAGTGTCCCGCATAGTGGTGTAACCGTGTGGTGGTCGGCCCGTTTGATATGGGTGCGGTCACCGTGTGATCCTTCGAGAAAGCTCTCTACTTCTGACTCGAAATGATTTGGAGGCACAACGATGACCGCTCCTCATATTATCGACCCTGCTGGCCTGCTTGGCGAGGCGTTATCCCAGGCGTCCCCGGATTTGATGCGTTCCCTGCTCCAGCACGTGATTAACGCGTTGTTATCAGCGGACGCTGACACCGTGTGTGGGGCCCAGTGGGGCCAACAAGACCCGCAGCGTCAGACCAGGCGCAATGGGTATCGCTACCGGCCCCTGGACACCAGGGTCGGCACCATTGACGTGGCGATCCCCAAGCTGCGCTCAGGAACCTACTTTCCAGAGTGGTTGTTGCAGCGCCGCAAACGCTCCGAAAGCGCCTTGATCACAGTGGTCGCTGACTGCTACTTAGCGGGAGTATCCACGCGCCGCATGGACAAGCTCGTCAAAACCCTGGGGATCACAGGACTGTCGAAGTCCCAGGTCTCACGCATGGCAGCCGACCTGGACGAACACGTGGACGAGTTCCGTCATCGCCCCCTCAATGACGCTGGGCCTTTCACGTTCGTCGCCGCTGACGCACTGACCATGAAGGTGCGCGAAGGAGGGCGCGTCGTCTCGTGCGCGGTCCTGGTTGCCACCGGAGTCAACAATGACGGACACCGCGAAGTGCTGGGGGTGCGCGTATCCACCAGCGAGACCGGCCCGGCGTGGAATGAGTTCTTCGCTGACCTGGTCGCCCGAGGCCTCACCGGCGTGCGCCTGGTCACCAGCGACGCCCATCTGGGCCTGGTTGAGGCCATCGCAGCGAACCTGCCCGGAGCCGCCTGGCAACGGTGCCGCACCCACTACGCCGCGAATCTCATGTCGGTCACCCCCAAAGCGCTATGGCCCGCCGTCAAAGCGATGCTGCACTCGGTGTACGACCAGCCCGACGCCGCATCGGTCAACGCTCAATACGACCGGCTCTTGGACTACGTGAACGACAAGCTCCCCGCCGTGTGTGACCACCTCGATCAAGCCAGGGCAGACGTCCTCGCCTTCACGTCCTTCCCCACCGGGGTATGGACCCAGATCTGGTCCAACAACCCCAATGAGCGCCTCAACCGCGAAATCCGCCGACGCACCGACTCCGTGGGGATCTTCCCCAACCGCCAGGCCATCATCCGCCTGGTCGGAGCCGTCCTCGCCGAACAAAACGACGAATGGGCCGAAGGCCGACGCTACCTTAGCCTCGACATCCTCACCAAATCACGACTCACACCACAACCCACCCAACAGGAGGAACCCCCACTCCAACTCAGCGCATAACCCACCCCGAAGGACACAAAACGATTACACCACTCCACAGGACTTGACCTGTGGGTTAACTGTTTTGTTCATGCGAGTGTTCAATTTCGTCTGTTTCTAGGTAGTTATCGATACGTTGATCTTCCCAAAACAGTTCCTGCAAATCCTCTGCTACTGAGGCTACTAACTCTACGCTAGGTGTTAAGTGGAAGCGGAATTGTGTAGATTCGGCCTCGATATGGTAATCGAGTGTGTTGGGTGTGTAATTTGTGCGCCGCAAGATTAACTCTGCGAATGTCTCGGATAATATCTCCCATATTTCATCATCGAATACGTCGGCAGTGGTAAGCGCTTCTAGGGCAGCTGTTGATAATTCTGTTTTTTTGTACCACGTATTGACCCTACTAATGATGCGCTCTCTGCTTTTTTCGGATTTGTGTAGGCGATCTTCTAATCCGGCACTCCAGGTTGGTTCGGTTGGGCGTTCATTATTGCAAGAATGACAGATTGGTGCCAGATTTCCAGGGTCGTGAACGTCAAAGTAGGACTGCTGATAAGTTGACCTAGTGAGGGCTTCGTGGAGGATTTCTTCAGATGAGCGTTTAGGTATGATGTGGTCAATCTCAAGCGTTCGTAATAAGAGTGCTTGCGATTTGCAGTCGCGGCTGCTTTGGTACCAACATTTGAATCCGTACTCTTTGGCTAGTGCCCATTTGAGTACCATGTTATTTAAGCCTGTGCTATAGCGAGCTTTTCCGGCAGGAAGGAGGCCGAGAGATGTAAAATGCCTATCCCAATCCTCCCGACTCCAGTTGTCGCGAGCGAAGGTGAGTGTTGTACTTGATTGCTCACTGTGACGATCCATGCCTAATTCTAACATATTGCTGCGCTTTTTGTTGCAATTGTTCAAGTGTTGAGTACTTTGTGTCCGTCGTTTGGTGCGGTAGTGATAGGTTCTAAGTTCTGGATTTGGGTCGTTGATTCTGTATTTGTGGTTAGTGTTCGGTAGTCGAATAGTTCACCTGTGTAACGTTCGTTTTTCGCTGGATGTGGGGAAATTTTCGAGGGGTATCGATCATGTGTATCATCGAAACAGTCAAAGAAGACCAGTCCTCAAGCCAGAAAGTGAGCCACACATGCGAGTTGTAGTCGTCGGAGGAGTCGCTGGTGGCATGAGCGCGGCGGCGCGCCTGCGCAGGCGCGACGAGGGCGCCGAGATTATCGTGCTCGAGCGCAGCAAGTACGTGTCTTTTGCGAACTGCGGGCTCCCGTACTACGTCGGCGGGGAGATCGAAGACCCCGCGAAACTGCTCCTCCACACCCCGCAATCGCTCAAGGCGGCGCTCAACCTCGACGTACGCATCAACTCCGAGGCCACCGCGATTGACCCCGGAGCCCACAGCGTTCAGGTCACCGACAGGGAGACGGGCGAGGCCTACACGCTCACGTATGACTACTTGATTCTCTCTCCGGGAGCCCACGCGAGCCGGCCCCAGATTGACGGCCTCGACTCCCCGCGCGTGCACACCCTGCGCACGGTCGACGATGCCCTCGCCCTGCGCGAGGTATCGGGCACGCGAGCCGTCGTCCTCGGAGCCGGGTTCATCGGCGTCGAGGCCACCGAAGCGCTCGCACAGCGAGGCTTCGAGACCCACCTCGTCGAGTACGCCGAGCACGTCCTGCCACCCCTCGAGGTCGAGATGGCCACGCTGGTCACGCAGGAGCTGCGCGCCCTCGGCGTTCACGTCCATGCCGGCGTCGCCGCCCAGTCCATCACACACGGCGAGGACCATGACACCGTGAGGCTCTCCGATGGCACCGTGCTGGACGCCGACGTCATCGTCCTATCGACCGGCGTGCGCCCCGACACCGCCTTCGCCGAGGCTGCGGGTATCGAGACCAGCCGCGGCTACATCCTCGTCGACGAGCATGGGCGTACGAGTGCAAGCGGCATCTACGCCGTCGGCGATGGCACGATTGGCCGCGACCACGACCGCCCCGTCGCCTTGGCCGGACCCGCGAACCGCGGGGGCCGCCTCGTCGCCGACGTGATCGCCGACGTCGAACAAGCGAGGCCACCGCGCGTTCCATCCCGAGCCCCCAGGGCACCGCGATCGTTCGGATCGGGAGCCTCACCGCCGCCATGACTGGGGCCAACCGCGCGACCCTGGACGCGGTGGGAACGCAGTACTTCACGGTGCACACTCACGCCAACCAGCATGCGGGCTATTTCCCCGGCGCCACGCCCATCCACATCCTCATGCACGTGGGAGCCGGCGGGCAGATACTCGGCGCGCAAGCCGTGGGCGCCAACGGCGTGGACCGCCGCATTGACGTTATCGCGACCGCCATGCGAGCGGGCCTGAAAGCGTCGGACCTCATCGACCTGGACCTCGCCTACGCGCCGCCCTACGGCCAGGCCAAGGACCCCGTCAACCAGACCGGCATGGTCGCCCACAACGTGTTGACCGGCGAGCTCGTCCTCACCGGCCCGGAGGCCCTCACCGAAGACACGCCGGTCCTGGACGTGCGCACGGTGGGGGAGTACGCGGCGGGGCACATGCCGAACTCCCTCAACATCCCACACACGCAGCTGCGCGACCGCCTCGATGAAGTCCGCGCCTGGGTCGACGAGAACGTCGGTGACCAGCCCTTCGTCGTCATGTGCGCCGCAGGCGTGCGCTCCTGGATCGGCTACCGCATCGTGCGCCACGCGGGCTTCAACGTCACCATGTTGTCGGGCGGTATCCAGACGCTGCGGGCGTGGCTCGGAGAGAAGGGCGAGGCCGTGCTGGTGAAGGGAGAGGGCTAAGCATGAGGATTCCTGCCTCGCAAACGACCCCGCGTCGGAGACCGAAGCAGTAGAATCTCTAGTCACAACCGGGAGCGTCCCGATCAACAAACCCGAGCACTCGGTCCTCCGACTGGCCTCATGCGATGGCGCAACCAGTTCGAGGGTGCCGGCTGATAACCCTATGCAGCGGATCCAATGACGGATCCGAGGCACGACAACGAAGGAGACGATCATGTGTCGACCCACTACCTGCGAGGTATGCGGAAAGACCACCTGGAAGGGCTGCGGCAAGCACATCGACTCGGTGAAGGAACAGGTTCCCCCGGATCAGTGGTGCGATAAGAACCATACCGACGAGGAGTACGCCCTCGCTGAGAAAAAGAGCGGTTTCTTCGGCAGTTTCTGCAGCTAGCCTGTAGCCCTGTGGTGGCCTCGTGTGCGCCGCGACGTTCGATGTCGTGCGCCTTTCTCAAGGCATACATGATTGATGTGTCAAAACGGATTATTCCTCGCAGAACACAGATATCATTGAGCCATGAGGTGGGCGACAAAATCAACGTGGATTCGTATCGCCGTGCTGTTCGGCATCTACCTGCTGGTACCCGCAGCGTGGTTTGGCGTCTCGAGTGTCTCGGACTCGATGGAGGTCGTGAAGAGCCTCGCGTTCCTGATCCTGCTCGCGATCAATCCCCTCCTAGCGATGGGCTTTGGCGCTTGGGACGGGTTTAAGGAGGGGTTCAGCCTCCTGTGGCTGCTCGCGCCTTTCGTGTGTTTCCTCGCGCCGATGTACCTGTTCTTCAACGACAGCGCTCTCATCTACGGGGTCGGCTATAGCCTGCTCGGCTTCGCGGCCCATGTCGTCGGTGCCTTCATTCATACGCGTTGGGAGCGTCGGGTGTAGCCATACGAATGGGCAGTCATTGCCCGAGGCCGTCGACGGAGTTTGTTGCATGGCGTAGTCGTGCGCAAGGAGCTGAACCGCGCGCACGAGGCCGCTCCAAGCGCTGCACGCGACTACGCGGACAGGTTACAAACATGCGGATAGGTTATGACGATGCGGATAGCTTATTAACCTATCCGCATGCGAATTACCTATCCGTATCCGCATAATCTATCCGCATGCGCCCTCTCGGATTTGTCCCCGCGCCTAGAGGCTCGTTTCGCCCCGGCGCCGCCTCCGTAGGCGTAGCATTCCCGGCCTCGCGGCGGCACAAGGCTCGCGTCACGCACAAGCACACGGAGGTGCTGAGCATGCTGTGGGATTGGAGCGCCCCGCTCGATGACTTCTTCGACAACGCGTTCAACCGAGCCTCTTACGACGGTACGAGCGAGGCGGTCGCACGCGATGACTGCATCCACGAAAGTGCGTGCGGCGCCGGTGCGATCAGTACCGCCATTGCTTCAGTCTGCGCGTACCTCGGACTCGGCGCGCCGGGCTATCGCGAATGCCCGTGAGAACAAAATGAGAGTCTGATACCTGGATGGGTGCACAGAGGAACGAAGTGACTTGTTTGTGAGGCACACATTCGTAACAGGAGCGCAAGATTGCACAGTCTGAACAAGTGTGAAAGTATTTGTGGTCAACGGAAGTGAAAATTTTAATGAGTTTGAGTGTTTTTGCTTTCCTTGATCGTTGGGATACTGTGTTGAGCGAGAAAGGGGCTCATCATGGCTCGTAGGCCTGTCTTTGTACCTGACTCTGACAAACCGTATGTTTCGGAACTGTCTCTGGATTTTGAGTATTTTCCCGGATCTTCTATTGGACAGAAGCAGCGTTCGGTTGCAAGTTTGCATGCGTCGTATGTGGATAGGTTTCCTTCGTCGCGCGTTCTGGAGGTGTCGTCCAGGAGTAAAAGGGACATTGGAGTTCAGTTAAGCGCGTTCAATTTGATGATTGAGGATCCAGGTCGCGGAAGTTACAGTGTTGAATGTGCTTTCCAGGCTTCAAAAGTATTTCGGCATGGGGGTCCGTTTGTTGATCTTCTCAACGCCTCGAGCCGTGCGGCAAAAACAGATCGGCGATTGAGGAATAGTGGAGAGCTTATTGGATTCAGGTATTTTGCAGATGAATTCCCGTTAGAGCCGAAGACCTATTTCTACGACTGGTTGTATGCGTCTGCGCTCTGTCGTGATGAAAAGGTCGTCGAGCAGGTTATGACGTTCGATGCTTTCACCGATATTGAGCATAATCCGGAGCGGTCGATCAACTGTCAGGCAAGGACTGTGGCCAAAGTGGTGGGTCTTGCCCGGGCGGGGCTTCTGAAAGGTGCCTTGCAGTCGCCTCAAGCTTTCCTGGAACTCGGGTATTAATAGGTTTTTGTTGTCCTGTCACTTTGTTCGACGGTGGAAGAATAATCTCATCTGGGATCGGGGCGCCGTAATCGCCTACGCGGATAGGTTACGAACATGCGGATAGGTTATGACGATGCGGATAGCTTATTAACCTATCCGCAAGCGAATAACCTATCCGTATCCGCATAACCTGTCCGCGTGCGCCTTCGTGGTTCTGTTCCTGTGCACAGAACCCCTTTCCGCCCCGGCATCTCCCACGCAGGCGTACCATGTCCAGCAGCGCGAAGCAGCGTCGGCCTCGTGCGATGCATGGGAATACGGAGGTGTTCAGCATTGTTCTGGGATCGGGTTGCACCGCTCTACGACTTCTTCGAAAACACGTTCAACCGAGCTGTTTATGACGGCACGGGCAAGGCGGTCGCGCGCATGATCCGGCCCGACGACCGTGTTCTCGAATGCGCGTGTGGCACCGGCGCGATCAGCGTCGCCATTGCCCCGGTGTGCGCCCGCCTGGTCGCCACGGACTACTCCGAGCGCATGCTCTCGCAAGCCCGTAAGAAGCTTGCGACGCACTCGAACGTCACCGTCGAGCAAGCCGACATCACGGCCCTGTCCTACGCCACCGATTCCTTCGATGTGGCCGTCGCGGGCAATGTCATCCACCTGTTGCCTGACCCTGCGCAAGCCTTACGAGAACTTGCTCGAGTCGTGAAGCCGGGCGGCACGATCATCGTCCCCACCTACGTGAGCCTCACGGATGGTGCGAACAGCCCCATTGCGCGGCTGTTGTCGCGCCTGGGGGTGCGCTTTCAGGAGCACTTCACCCCGGCCTCGTACCAGGCGTTCGTCGAGGGGATGGGCTACGACGAGGCCCGCTTCCGCCTCGTCCGAGGGCGCATCCCCTGCGCAATCGCCGTCTTTCCCAACCGGAAGCAGGAGGGCTAACGCCCCTCCGTGACGAGGTCGTGCAGCATTGCCCCGTAGGCTCGCGCGTCGCGGCTCATGCGCTCGCAGTGTCCCCAGCCGGGCCAGACGCGTAGCTTGGCCTCCGGGTAGAGTCGCGGGATCACGCGGCGCGCGAGCCGCAGGTCTGAATCCTTCTCCCCGTACGCGAAGGTGCAGCGCCGCTGAACGGCGGGGGAGAGGGGCGGAAGGCTCACATGTGAGCAGTCGCCCACGATCGCACGGATGCTCTCCTCACTCATCGCGGAGAAACTGGCGACCATCGCGTGAGCCGCCTCCTCGCCGTAGAGGCGCGCGAGCTTGCGCGCCCCAGCCTCGGGGTCGCGCACGGCCTTCCGGTGCTTCGCAACCATCACCCGGCTGAGAACGGCCCCGCCGACGCGTGCCAAAGGCCCGCCCGAGTAGAAGCTCACGCCCTCAATAAACAGTCGATCAAACGAGAGGTCTGGGAATTGCAGCAGCTCAAAGAGGATGACCCCGCCGAGCGACGCCCCGAAACCCAGAGATAGGCGACGCACCTCGTGGGACGTCAGCCACTCGTGGATCGCCGCCGCCTCGGCCGCAGCCGACACGTAGGGGGTCGAGGCCTCGGACCCGTGAGCGGACAGGTCCGGAACGAGGAAACGCAGTCCGGGACCCATGTGGTCGCACAGCGTGGTCTTCATGCTCGAGGCCGAGGACAGCATCGGGTGAATGATGAGGACGGTGGGGCAGTCCTGCCCGCAAGGACCGTAGACGTGCATTTTCATGTCGGCGCTCCGAATGAGTTGTGGGGCGCGCCGTTGCGCCCGCGAACGTGGATGACATTCGGATGCTAGCACCGCCGTGTCTGACCGATTGGGTTTCAGGTCCCGATACGAGCGGGGCATCAGGCGCCCTGGGTTCGTGCGCGAGCGGACCTACTAGCCTCCGCGCGGGATGGCGGGTAATGTTGATCCGTTACCCCCGCATGAAGGAGTGAATGATGCTTGTTGTGACGACCCCGACCGTTGAGGGTGTACCGATTAAGCGCTACATCGGCATGGTGTCGGGCGAGACCATCGCCGGCGTGAACGTTTTCAAGGACTTCGGCGCGAGCCTGTCCAACGTGTTCGGTGGCCGCGCCTCCCAGTACGAGGAAGAGATTGGCAACGCCTCCGCGACCGCCGTCAACGAAATGTGTGCACGCGCGCAGTCCATGGGCGCGAACGCGGTCGTCGGCGTCAAGGTCGACTACTTTACGGCCGGCACCGACAACGGCATGCTTGCCGCCATCGCGACGGGTACCGCCGTCATCCTCTGATCTCATCACGCGCCGCAGTGCGCGCAACTGACAACCCGCCAGAGCAGGTCCGTATGAGGCCTGCGTGGCGGGTTGTTGCTATGGTCAGCTGCCGCGAGCGAGGGATACCAGCGTCGTGACAGATGCGCAGGCCTCGGATGGTCAGCGTCATAGCTCTCTCCTTCTCCGATACGCTCTATTTCATACACAGGGTCAAACTTGCTGTAAGTTCTTGACAGCGGCCCGATGGAGTGACCGGGCAGGCCTCCGTCATGTCGGCGCGGGGCGTAGCAATGCGATGCAGGGTGCGACAAAAGGTCGTGAAGACTTATCGGTAGATGATGTGAGAAATTCGCGACAACTATGCTTCGGCGGCTGATCAGGGCTTACTCTAAAAGCAGGAGAGCGGCGCCTATGCGCTCCCCATTGAACCAGCTGTTAAGGAAGTGAGTTGCAGATGTGTCATCGGCGTTTGTCGGCGCTGGCGTTAGTCGCTACTGGCGCCCTCGCTATCACTATCATGAGCATGACGCCTTCGTTTGCGGCCGATACGGACAGCGCCGAGGCTTCTGCGCCCGGTGCGACCGCGGCGGATGGGACGTCCACCGTCATCGTCCAGCTTGCGCCGGGCGTTGTCGGCGACGATCAAGCGGGCGCGTACAGGGACGTCAAGCAGCGTATCGCGCGCTCCGTCAGCCAGGTGTCCCCGGGCAACACTATCGGGGACGTGCGTGATTACCACCATGCCCTTGACGGCTTCGCGATCACCGCTCCCGCGTCTGCCCTCGGCGCCATCAAGAGCGCGCAAGGCGTCAAGGATGCGTTCTTCGACGAGCAGCGTGAGCCGGTCTTCTATCCCGAAATGTGGGGGGACGGCGGCGTGGCAGTTGCCGATCCAGCGAAGGAAACTCGTTCCGACCAGGTAGCTGGTCGGGGACGTGGGCGCGTCATCGAAGTCATTGACGCGAGTTTCGATACCTCGCACGAGGCCTTCGCCGGGACGATGGACACCGCCGCGCTGCGCCTCCCGCAGGCCGAGATGGAGTCCTTCACGTCCCAGCTGGATGCCGGTCAGGGCGGCGCATGGGTCAGTGACAAGATTCCTTTCGTCTACGACTATGCGGACCGTGACACGAACCCATCCATCGGCTATAGCTATGGTCCGCAAGACTTTACCGTGCACGCTCATGGCACTCGCATGGCGGCGCTCGCGGCAGCCAACGGAGCGACCTATCAGGGGAGTGCGCCCGATGCGCAGCTCATCCTCGCCAAGGTCCTCTCTAATAGCACTTGGACCGTGCGTGACAGTGACCTGTTGGCGGCCCTCGATGATGCGATGGTCTTAAAGCCCGACACGGTCTGTGTGTCCTTCATGGCGAATCGTGATCTCGACGGTGAAGCGTCGGCACTGTACGACGACGTCTTTGCCCGGCTGTCCGGCGCGGGTATCACGGTTGAAGCGCCAGCGGGAGACAGCGGGCGAGCCGAGTGGCGCACGGGCGTGCGTGACCTGGGTGCAATTGGTGCACCCGCTTCCTATTCCTCTGTGCTTGCCGTGGCAGCCGTCGGCGGCTCTACCCTGCAGGGGACAGATGGCCTCGCCCCGTGGAGCTCCTCCTCGTGGGGCCCAGGCCCTGACATGAGGCTCAAGCCTGAGATCGCCGCACCCGGAGGGAACGTCAACGCTGCCATCCCCGGCAATGACTATCGACGGATGCCGGGCACCGGCGAGGCCTCGGCTCAAGTTGCCGGTGTCGCCGCCCTCGTGCGTCAGCGCATGGCGACCGATCCGATGTTCGCTGGGCTGAGCGACGAGGACAAGTCCGCGTTGGTTCCCAGCTTCCTGATGGGGACCGCCCACCCGATCGTCGATACCTCTGCAGCGGATGGCGCCTTCTGGTCCCCGCGCTGGGTCGGTGCTGGCATGGTGGACGCGCAGGCAGCCACGACCTCGTCGGTGTACCCGAGCGTTGTGGGCGCCTCGGACCCGTCGCGACCGAAGGCTGAGCTGGGCGAGAGCGCCAGCGGGTGGACCTTCCAGGTGCAGTTGACTAATCTGTCCGACACTGCCCACACATACACGCTGGGCGGACAAGCACTGTCCGAAAACGTCAACGGTCTGCTCTATGCGAAGCACTCGACGAACTGGGCCGGCAGGGGAATCGACCTGACCTTCTCTGCAGACACGGTCACCGTGCCCGCGGCGTCGAGTGCGACCGTGACCGTCAGCGTGAACCCGACGCCGCAGTTCGCCTCGTTCGCATCTGAGAAGACGCCCAAGGGCACGTTCATTGACGGCGCGGTGACCTTCACGAGCACGGATGGGCAACCCGACCTGACGGTCCCGTACCTCGGTTTCTATGGGTCAGCAGATGAGACCCCGATCTTCGACAGCCCCGTATACGGCGAGGGAACGATCGGCACGTCCACGATGACTTTCCACGGGCTGACCCTGGGGCAGTTGAACCCGTTTGACGTGGAGGAGGCCGCCGCGATCAGTACGAATGATCGTCATCTGTACATCGTCTCGCGGTCGACGGAAGAAAACGCCCGGACGTACGCGACCCCGGCGACGGTACTCCTGCGCGACGTCATGTCGTTGACCTACACCTACCGGAACGAGGCTGGCGACGTCGTGCGTTCATACACGTTGGGCGGAGCGCCGAAGAGCCGGACTGTCTTCAATGGACGCTACTCTGAGGTGAGCACCGCGGAAGCTACGTTCGGTAGTCAACCGATCTTCGACGGGTATGACGAGCAAGGCCGTGCGCTGGCCGACGGACGCTATACGCTCACGATCGAAGGCACGACCGGCGGTGCGTCGCCTCGTACCGAGCGCTTGACCCATGTGGTGACGGTGGATACGGCCTCGCCCGTCATTTCCAACGTGAAGATATCGGGCGAGGGAGACGACCGTACGCTCTCCTTCGACGCCACCGATTCCTCGCCTATCGCCGCGTACGGATTCTCGTGGAGCGCGGACGGTGAGCCATTCATGCGCGAGAAGGTCTACGGTTCGGACGAACACGGGGACGATGGGCAACACGGCGGTCACTTCGAGGTGCCGCTGTCTCAGATTGCCGAGCGTTCGGGAGGCGATCCTGCGACCGTGTACCTGCAGGTGTGGGACTGGCCGGTGAACAAGGGGACGGTGAAGGTGGATCTGAAGCCCGTTCCCATGACGTCGCTTGCGCTCTCGCAGACTGACGCGACCCTGTCGGTAGGGGAGAGCGTCGGGCTGAGCGCCACCCACGAGCCCGCGAATGCGAGCGTGACCGATGTGGTGTGGTCCTCGTCGAACGAGGCCGTGGCCACGGTCAGTCAGGACGGCACCGTGACAGCGGTGGGCGCGGGGGATGCGACGGTGACCGTCTACGACCCGACGCAGCCCTCGCTCGTATCGGCGAGCGCCACGATCCACGTCAGTGCACCGGCCCCTGCGCACAAGGCGGGCACCTGGAAACGCAACGGTCGAGGCTGGTGGTACCGATACGAGGACGGCTCCTACCCCGCGGGAGAGTCTGTCGTCATCGACGGGAATGTGTACCGTTTCGATGCTTCGGGCTACATGCGTACCGGTTGGGTGCTCGACGGCGGGCAGTGGTATTACCACGCGGCTTCCGGGGCGCAGGCCAGCGGCTGGGTGCTCTCCGGCGTGCACTGGTATTACTTGAGCCCTCAAACTGGCGTCATGGCCACTGGATGGGTGAAAGTTGGGGCCACCTGGTACTACCTGTCGCCCTCCAATGGTGCGATGGCGACGGGCTGGCTCAAGGAGGGCGGGCACTGGTACTACCTGAATCGCCCCTCCGGTGCGATGACAACGGGCTGGCTGCGCATCTGGGGTACCTGGTACCACTTTGCTGATAATGGTCAGCTGATCGCGTAGTCAGCGACTGAGATGGCTGATCCTGCCCCGCGCCCCCGGACACTGCGTCCGGGGGCGCGGGGCAATTTCCACGAAAACAACCAAAAGACTTACGGAGGAATCTTTGGCGTCCTATTGTGAGAGAGTGGCCGCATAGTCGCGGTTCACGCCCATCCTTGACCCACGTGTAGCACAAGGGGAGACAACGATGTCCCAACGAACATTGAAGGCGCTGGCGCTCGCCGCGGCCGGTGCTCTAGCTTTTACCATTGTCGGTGTCCCGGCGGCCAATGGTGCCGCTATTGAAGACGACGATCCGGTCGGTCACCGCACAGCGGAATGCAAGATCCCATTTGATCCGGACTTCTATCCGTCTTTGCAGCTATGGCCACACAGCACGGCATTGGCCCCGGGCCAGAGCGTCGCTGTCGAGCCCCTCGGTCATGAGAACCCACGTCAGAATTCCGACTTTCTCACCTGGGAGTCTGCGAACGAGTCCGTGGCGACCGTGGATGCGAACGGTGTCGTTACCGCCCTCACCCCGGGCGATGCGCAGGTAACCGCGATCTACGACGGGGCCCATGACGTAACAGACACTGTTCACATCCAGGTCCGTTCCGTATCCGAGGAGACTGGGATCGAGCTACCGGAATCCACGTTGACGGTCGCAGGGGGCCGCAAACTGCTCGTCAACGCGCTTTTAGCCCCTTCACTTCAAGGGAGTCACGTGTCTTGGGCACTTGACTCTTCCTCGGTGGGGACGCTGACCACCGAGGAGGACCGGCCGACCGCCACGCTGTATGCCCCTCGCGGGCCGGCGAGCGCGACGCTGACTGCTAGCGTCACGACCCCCGCAGGTGAGGTCAAAGTCGCCTCGGCCGTGATTGACGTGCGTCCCTCTTCGGCCGACGACTTCGTGATTTCGGGCGGCGTCCTCACTGCCTACACGGGTGAGGCGACGGACATTGCGATCCCTGACGGCGTGACCGTGATCGGCAAAGAAGCCTTCAAGAAGAAGGACGTCGAACACGTCTGGGTTCCCGCTAGCGTTCAGGAGGTGAGAGAACGCGCATTCAGCGGTTCCGAACTGAAGACGATCACTTTCCAGGACGACGATGAACATCCATCCCAGCTGAGGCGCATCGAGTACAGGGCATTCGATTTTACAGGGGTTGAGGACCTCGTGCTGCCTCGCTCGGTCGAGCAGCTCCAACAGGGCGCGTTTTACGGCATGGGGTTGCTGAACTCCCTTCATGTTGGGCCCAAAGTTGAAATGGGCTCGCTGAGCGTTAGTTTTGACATGTTCTGGTGTCTGTCCCACCTGGAGGTGGATGCGGATAATCCGAACTACGAGACTGTCAACGGCGTCCTCTACACGAAGGACCATAAGCACTTAGTTTTTTTCCCGAGACGCTTGGACATCGGTAGCTCCTACGAGGTCCTGGATGGGACCGAGAAAATAGACAATTATGCGCTTTCGTACACGAATCTCACCTCTATCACGCTGCCTTCCACGGTGCGTATTCTTGGCGAGTCGAGCCTGGCAGGAAACAGGTTGCTCACGAGCATCAACCTGCCCGATGGCTTGACAACCATTGAAAACACGGCGTTTGAGGGCTGTACCAAGTTGAGTCACATTGTCATCCCCGACTCTCTGCAGGTCGCCAACGGCTTTCATGATGTGGGGGTACAGACCCTTGTGTTTGGGCAGCAGATCAAGGAAATCCAGATATACGATTTGCTTGTGCGACAGGTTCCTCGCCTCGTCGTACGAGGCGGTGTCGATGGCTCATTTGTGCACACTGGGCCAGCAGATGGCAAGCGCGGAGAGAGTGCCTTCTTCGGTGAGGGAATGACGAGTATTTCCTATTTGGGTATCGCCCCGCGCTTCATCATCCTCCCGGCAAGCCTCACGACTTTTGACCTCAGTGGCTACGAGAACCAGGAATTCCGAGACGACACGCACGTCTATGTGGCGGGAACCGAAGGATCTCACGCGTGGTCAGTTGCAAAGGCCGCAATGGTAGCTTCGGGTTACGACACGTCGCAGTTGCACTCCTTCGCTC
>OKVI01000900.1_pt1 | contig 14551 bp, 2 predicted proteins | sample 1607001 | NCBI WGS metagenome assembly OKVI01 (sample SAMN03281018, study PRJEB24777) | human gut metagenome | isolation source: fecal sample PR128 from 1 month old male Malay infant, vaginal delivered...
ACCAGCATTTACCATGTTATGGTGGCTACCAACAGATACGCCTACATGGAACATTGTATCTTCTGCTGTGTAATGTGCAACGCCAAGAGCTGCCGCAGTTTCACCTCTGTAATTACCGATACCAGCCATTACTTGAGTTGGTTCCAATGGATCATATTGAATAGGTTTCAATGCAGACATAGCCGCTGCATGTGCGCCTACACGTTGTGTTTCGCCTGCTACGGAGTTAATAGCATTAGCTAAACCGTCTGTAGCACCTTTCAATTGATTTACGTTAACTGCATCAGTGCCGTTTACACCAGGGCCTACATTGGTAATTGTATTACCGCCGTTGTTGAGGCCATCTTTAGTAAGGCTTACTGCATTACCGCTAGCAGGTGTAATTGTTACACCGCCACCGTTCATAACAGTAGTATTACCTGCAGCATCCTTAGTGGTTACTGTTTCAAGGCCTTTCAAGTCTTTCGCCATACGAACCTTCAGGTTACCAGTTCCATCAGATACGACACCTAAATTATCCTCTGTAGTCAACTTGTTAGCATCAGTAATGCCACCCACTACATTAACTTGTTCGTTAAGCTTTTTCTTGATTACGGAACCGCTATCGCCACCATATTTCATACCATCGTCTTTAGTTGCCACTTGATGTGTCTTACCGTTTTCGTCTTGGTACTTAATACGAGTGATTGCATTACCGTCTAAGTCTGGATCACCTTTATCAACGGTAATATCCGCATTACGGCCGTCTTTACCAGTTAAACCGATATGACCAACACCGTCTTTACCGGACATGGATACAGCGTCTTTACCGTCTTTGCCTGTGATACCTACTTTACCGTCTGTACCGTCAACACCATTAGGACCAGTAATAGATACGCCATCTTGACCGTTTTTACCAACTTTTACCTTATCAGTAGTTACGCTGTCAGCTTTGAGGTCTTTATCCATCATAACCTCTATATTTCCATCCGCATTAATTTTTGTTTTAATGTTTTCAGAAGAGTAATTAGTATCAGCCTTATCGCCTGTACCCACAACGGATACAGTTTCACCTAAATTTTTATGAACTGGATTACCGCTATTGGCACCAAAGTTCAAACCTTTTTTCGTGATTTTATCACCTAGGTTATTAATCTTGTTATCCAATGATTTATGAGATTTTTGCAATTGATCTTCTGTAGCAGCACGACCGCTTGTGATGTTGTCAGGATCCCAATCTTTGTTTTCTAGACCTGTCACATAACCGTCTTTACCATCAACAGATACTTTGCCTGCCGCAATCTTACCGTCTTTACCATCGATAGTTACCTTGTCGCCAGCTTTAATGGTACCGTTTTCACCGTCAATTGTTACATTACCAGCTTTAATCGTACCTTTATTGCCATTGATTGTAACTTTATCGCCAGCCTTGATAGTACCTGTAGTACCATCCATTGCGATTTGCTTCGTAGCATCAGAGCCCAATGTTATTGTATCTTTTAGTTTCACTTCGTAATTTGTACCACTACCCGCTTTACTTGATGAAACTACTTCAATATTATTACTGCCGCTTACAGTTGTCTTTGCACCAGATATAGCACTATCTAATTGATTTTTATTAACTGCATCTGTGCCGTTCACACCAGGTCCTACATTGGTAATCGTATTACCGCCGTTGTTTAAACCATCTTTTGTGAGGCTTACCTTATTACCGCCAGCAGGATTAATTGTCATACCATCACCGTTGATAACAGTTTTATTGCCGCCATTTGTGAAAGTTGTGGATGTTAATCCTTGTAATTCTTTCGCCAATTTTACATTTAATGTACCATTACTTTCAGATACAACGCCAATATTATTGTCGGATAACTTAGCTGCATCAGCACCACCTTTGATAGTTACGGTATCACCTAATTTTCTGTTGCTTACAGCACCAGTATCACCAACGAAATTCAAACCCTTATCAAGAGTCGTATTAATATTCACGATATCCTCTGCATTTTTCGCAATATTTTGCTTATTATCGGCGATGTCCTGCTTGTTCTTATTGATATCATTCTTATTATTAGCTATATTTCCGGCATTTTTATCAATAGCAGATTTATTCGTGTTAACTTTATCGTTAACCTTCTTCAATTGATCTTCAGTAGCGCCACGACCAGATACAGCTACAGGATGATCTACATCCCAGTCCGTATTGGTAAGACCTGTTACATGACCGGTAGTACCGTCTACAGTTACAGGATGTGCTGATGTCGTACCACCTACAGTAATCTTATCACCTAAGCCGACAGTATATTCCTTACCCCCTGCCGCATTTGTACCTTCTGTTACGGTTACATTCGTATCCTTTGCTTTTACACTAGATGCCTTTACAGTACCGCCGATAGCCTTTTGTAATTGGCTGTAGTTAACCGCATCATTAGGATTGCTACCGTCCGCCACGTTGGTAATCTTTTGATTGTTCGCATTGATACCGTTCGGCGTTACATAAGTCTTACCGTCTACAGTTAAGCCACCATTATTGATCGTTGTATTTCCGGCTGTAACACTGTCCAAACCTGTCAATGTTTTAGCTAGTTTCACATTCAACGTATCCGATCCATTAGATACAACACCAATATTGTTATCAGACAATTTTGTCGGATCAGTCACCCCACCGACAATATTCGTCTGTTCACCAAGTTTACGAGTAAATTGATTAGCTGTAGCCGATGCAGATTTCACATCACCGGCATATGCCACACCCTTATCCATCTCTGAAGTAACAGCATGCAATTGACTACCATTGATAGCATCCGTAGAAGTAGCGGAAATACGACCTGCTGCTACATTAGTAACGGTCCGTTCCATGCCTGTCTTGCCTACACTTACGGTAGATGCTGGGTTAATACCTGCAAAGTTATGTACAGTTCCATTTATAGTTGCAGAAGGTGTCGCCACAGCTGCTGCCGTTTCAGAACCCGTACCCAACGCTACAGCACCTTCATTATCTACCTTTGTATTATTACCAAGAGCCACAGCATTTTTCGCTGTTATGGAAGCATTGTTTCCAAGAACCATAGCCCCATCAGCGGAAACATTGGAATTACTACCTACTGCATAAGAATTATCAGCCGTAATACTGTTCTTATAGCCGAACGCACCAGACATATTACCCTTAACAGTACCGGCAGTAACGGTTGTAATTTTATCCTGATCGGCACCTGCACCACTGCCGTTTGCTTCTGTCGTGGTCACAACGGTAGCGGAACCGATGGTATTTCCTGCACCGATAGCATACGCCTGATTGCCGTAAATCGTATTCTTAGAACCAACAGCAGCGGATTCTTTCCCGGATTTAGAGCCGTCTTTCATATCTAAACCGACCTGATTTGTATCACCGATAGAGGATGAACGATCACCGTAAGCACCAACTTGCGTACCGAGAGCAAGAGAATTTGTTCCCCAGCTACGTGCCATGATACCGATACCTGTGCTCGCTACGCCTTTAGTCAAAGAGTTGATACCGATTGCTGTAGAACCTGTACCATAAGCTTCGCTCAATGTACCAATAGCCGTAGTTGCATCACCGATAGCCGCCGTATTTGCATATTTACCCTTTACATTGATAGCTGCCGAACCAAGAGTACCAGCGAATTTATCTTCAATTTCCTTGTTAAAGCTTTTCTTAATACCGTTTCCTGCAGCCAATTGAGGCACAGCTGTTTCCAATTCAGTACGAGCCATATCGATATCATCACCACCGATGGCAACAGATGAATTACCGATAGCTCTTGTATCTGCACCCAGTGCAAGAGACTGTGTGCCATAAGTTTTCGCAGTGCTACCAATAGCTACACCTTGAGCATATTTAGGATTAACAGTACCACCATCATTCTTAATTTTTACATTTGTTTCCGCAGATGCACCGATAGCCACATCACCACGAGCACCGTAAGAAGCGGCATCTGCCCCCATAACAACAGCGCCAGATCCAGGATTTCCATGTTCCGTAGAAACAATACTCTTTGCGGAACGACCGATAACAACATCCCCGTTTTCCAACGCTTGTGCACCTTGACCGATAGCCACCGTACTTGTCGGAATATTTGTTCCTACAGTACTTTCACCGGTTGCCTTTGCACCTGTACCGATAGCAATAGAATTAGTACCTGTTGACTTTGCTGTTTCACCTATAGCAATGGAGGAAGCGCCACTAGCGACACTGTCCCAACCCATAGCCGCTGCATTAGTTGCATCAGCTGTAGAGTTAGCACCAATAGCACGGGCACCTTGTGCTAATGCTTTTGCACCATTACCGATGGCTACGCCCCACTCACCACGAGATTGAGAGCCGTTACCCATAGCAACAGCACCACCTTTAGACGCCTTTGCATTATTACCAAACGCCATGGAGGAACCACCATAAGCACGTGCGTTAGAGCCAAAAGCCTGATCATTATCAAGGCCTATCAATTGATTAGCTTCATCAAATCCGGCACGTGCATTATTACCAAGGGCAAAGCCGTTCGTGGATTGTACGCGTGCTTCATTACCGATAGCTACGCCGTTATTAGCAATTGTGCGCGCATTACGACCGATAGCTACAGCTTGCGCACCTTGACCGATAGTGCTTGTACCAATAGCAATTGTATTGATATCCTTAGTTGTCGCATCATGGCCGATGGCAATACCACCGCTCTTGTCTGTAATACCTGGTGTTGCTGTAGCAGGGTTAACACTTACTGTAGCACCATGACCGATAGCGATACCGTTTTGGCTTTCAGATTCGGATGGATCATTTTTACCAACAGTAGCGTCTGTACCCATAGCCACACTATAGTCACCGCGAGCATTTGTTCTTTCACCAATGGCAATACCACCGTCGTTTTCAGCTGTCGCACCAGTACCTCTTGTAATTGGTGCCCCCAAGACATCCGTAGGCATCATAACGCCTGTCAACATAACGGCAACAGCTGTAGCACCTACCATTTTAGAAAATACAACCGACAAAGAGGAACGTTTCGTCATGTTCTTTGCTGTTTCTGCCACAACAACATAACAACCCTTTGTGCGATTCCAAATCACTTTAAATACTCGATTCATTAATCTTTCTCCTATAAAACTTATAAAACCTACTAACCAACTATCTACATATTTAATGAAATAACAATGATGGATCGATGATGTATTAAGAATTCATCGACATTCTTGAATGTGTATATCTAAAATACCACATATTACGGGAAATGTAAACTTTTTTTCATTTTATTTTCATGAAATTATACGTTTAGATTATCAATTATTTCGATATATAAAAAAATATCGAGGTACTACCACTAGGACAGTCCTCGATATTCTTATTCATTCTATTAAATTATTTTATTGGATTGTTGGTGCATTAATCGCTTTGCGAAGGTCTACTGTAGGAAGTTCATCCAAAGTAGGAGCCATTTTTTCGTCCACAGGTTTCACGCGATTATTGCCGTCTTTCATGGCTTCGTTCAAGCTGAAGATAACCATTTCGTTCATGTAGAAACGCAATTCATCATCATGTACATTGGCTGTATTGCGATCCAAGATATCGATGATTTGTTGCGCATAGTCCAATTTAGCGTCTTCAGATACAGTCGCATGTTCTGTAAAGAACTGTTTGTAATCGTTGTACAAACGGTCCAACGCTAAACGACCATAGCTATCATTTTTATAACGATGGCTCACGATGTACCAGCTGCGGCGAACGTTCATGTAGTACAACACATTGTTACGGTAACGCTCTTGACCAGTCATAACGCGGGAATCATCCATGATACGTTTGCCCTTTTGGTCCAATTGGAATTGTGTGAAAGCATTAACAACGTCGCGAACTTCTTCGCTAGGTACAGGAACCGCAACTTCCGCTTCAATCACGTTTAATGGTTCAGCCGGTTGTTCTGGCATCATCAATCGATCTTGAGCCGCATCTGCTTGACCTACCGCACACACACAAGCCAGTGCCAATACAGGCATAAATGTTTTGAATTTCATACTTCCTCCTTATGATGAGCCGCCCTAGAAGGGGCGGCTTTCATATTCCTTACATAACAAGACAAAGAATTCTTTTTATTTAGAAAGACCTACTTGTTGCATCAACAATGCGATTTGAGCTTTCATTTCTTCATTATCGCGTTGTACTTGATCGTATTTAGCAGTTAACTCTAAGTCATGTTGTTTCATGCGTTCATTCTCAGCTTTTAACGCAGTCACTTCATCTTGCAATACATATGCAGAGCTGATAGGGCCTGCTTTATAGCGTGCTGGAATGGCTTTCTTAGCATCGGATGTACCAAATTTATAGGATACGCCCGCATTAATCATGTTGTCATGACCGCCAAGAGATACGCCCATATGGAACATTGTAGACTCATTAGTATAATGTGCTACGCCTACAGCAGCAGCTGTGCTGCCTTTGTAGTGACCTACAGCAGCCAATACTTGAGTTGGTTCCAATGGATCATATTGTAAAGGTTTGAGGCCGGAAATAGCTGCACTAGTAGCACCTACATCAGCGATCTTACCATCCACACTACGCATAACATTGCTCAATTGATTTACGTTAACCGCATCAGTGCCATCTACACCAGGGCCTACATTAGTAATTCTATTACCACCGTTATTGAGACCGTCTTTAGTAAGGCTTACAGCATTACCTTGAGCAGGTGTAATTGTCACGCCGCCACCGTTCATAACAGTCGTATTACCAGCAGCATCTGTAGTAGTTACGGACTCAAGACCTTTCAAGTCTTTCGCCAACTTGATGTTATAGCCATCACTAGCAGCGTTTTTCACAACACCAATATTGTTATCCGCTAAACGGTTCACATCCGCACCACCAGTAAGGTTCATAGTATCTCCCAATCCACGAACCACTTTACCGCTATCACCAGGTTGGTCACCTTGGAATACACGGCCTGTTCTTGCTTTATTATTGAAGTCATCATTAACAGCTTTCAATTGGTCTTCTGTTGCGGCACGACCAGGAACTGCTACAGGATTTTCAGGATCCCAAGTTTTGTTATCCAAACCTGTTACAAAGTTGCCTTCTTTACCGTCGGAAGTTTGTTTCCCTACGACTACATCGCCGGCTTTCACAGTATTTGCAGTTACGGAACCATCATTGCCGTCAATCTTAACTTGATTACCGCCATTGCCAGCTGTAATTGTACCTGCAGAACCATCGATGTTAACTTGTTTTGCTGGATCTTGGCCAAGAGTGATTTTATCATTCAAGGCCATTTTGATAGCGCCGTTGTCCACGGAAGTTTTGATATTACCGTCACCTTTTAGATCGATTGTTTCACCAAGAGGTTTCTTCACGGATTGACCGTCTTCCGCTTCAAGACCAAAGCCTTTAGTTTTAAGGCTTTCAACAGCATCATGCAATTGACCGCCGTTAACAGCGTCTTTGCTGTCTTTTGCAACATTACCATCTTGAACGTTTGTAACCTTCTTGCCTGCTGCATCGATGCCGTCCTTCGTCATAGATGGACCATCGGTAATCTTCACGCCGTCTTTTGTAACAGCTGTCAACGGATTACCAGCTGCATCTTTAATAGTCATACCTTCGCCGTTTACAACGGTTTTACCATTTGCACCATTAGCTCCATTGTTGAAAGTAATGGAGTTCAAGTCTTTAAGGTCTTTTGCCAAACGAACATTGAGAATATTATCTTTGCTGATAACACCAATATTGTTTTCAGTCAAATCATCTTCGTTTGTTAGGCCGCCCTTAATGTCCAATTGTTCATTAAGTTTTTTCTTGATAACATTACCGGAATCACCACCGTATGCCATACCATCATCTTTGGTTGCCACTTGATGTGTATTACCGTCTTCATCAGTGTATTTAATACGAGTGATTTCCTTACCGTTGAGGTCCGGATCACCTTTTTCAACAGAAATGTCAGCGCTACGGCCATCTTTACCGTTAAGACCGATGTGACCTACGCCGTCTTTACCGGAGATGGATACAGCTTCTTTGCCGTCCTTACCAGTAACAGCCACCTTGCCGTCTGTACCGTTCGCAGTGTCAGGACCTGTAATGGACACACCGTCCTTACCGTCTTTGCCAACTTTCACGGATTCAGCTTTAAGGTTTTTATTCATCTTCACGTCAATAGTAGTATCACCGGTTTGTGCATCTTGCTTGATGAAAGTCTTGATGTTTTCGCCGCTGTAATCTCCGTCAGCTGCAGTACCTTCACCTTTAATAGTCACTTTGGAGCCAAGCTTGTTAGTTTTTTCGCCGCCTTGGTTAGCATCGAATTTCAAACCTTTATTAGTTAATGCGTCCGCACTATCTTTAATTTTGTCATTCAAGTAGTCCACATTAACCGCTTCGCTGCCATCATTGCCTGTAGCATATGCCACATTCGTTACATGAGTACCGCCTTGTTTATTGTTATATGCAGGACCTTCGTAAGTTACCTTGGATTTATCAGGATTACCAGTAGGGTCCAAATCATACTTAACAGCACGGTCATTCAATTTATCAAGTTTGGATTTAGAAGCAACATCTTTAATTGTAACAGTTTCTGTTTGATCCGGATGGTTCTTATCCTGTACAGTCAACGCTACATCGCCGTTCGCATCCACTGTGTAGTCTCCATTGGAGCCTGCCGCCTGATTTTTGATCAAACGATAATCAGTGGAGTTAGCACTTTGAGCATCCAACGCTTTTTTCAATTGATCTTCTGTTGCCGCACGACCGGATACAATCTTACTTGCATCCCAATCTTTATTATCAAGGCCTGTTACATAGTTGCCTGTTTCGCTGTCGCCAGCTGCGTTGTTAACAGTTTGACCACCCATAATAGCGTCGCCTGCTTTCACAGTCTTAGCAGCCGTTACGGAATCAAGATTTTTAAGGTCTTTCGCCAATTGAAGTTCCAATTTGTTAGTGCCATCAGCTTTTACGTTGATATTGCCGGCTGCGCTCTTGAACGCTGCAGATTCAGCTTCAGTTACGCCTTCACCTTGTACTTTCACCAAGGAATTCAATTTTTGTTTATTCACAGTACCAGAATTGTTACCAGTGAATTGTAAACCGTCCTCCATAGTCGCAACTTGATGCTCGCCGTTGCCGTCTTTGTAAACGATACGAGTAAGACCGTTTGTACCGTCTACACCTTTTTCACCTTTAACGCCTGTAGCAGAATCATCGTAACCAGGTTTTACGGACAAGTCGATACCATTTGTACCATTAACGCCGTTCGTTCCTGCAGGGCCTGTCAAGCCGATGTGGCCTACGCCGTCCTTTCCGGAAATAGAAACTGCTTCTTTACCGTTTTTGTCAGTAACAGCTACCTTGCCATCTGTACCGTTCGCTGTGTCAGGACCTGTAATAGATACGCCGTCCTTACCATTTTTGCCAACCTTCACAGATTCAGCCTTAAGGTTTTTATTCATCTTCACGTCGATAGTCGTATTGCCTGTCGCCGCATCCTGTTTGATGAAAGTTTTGAGGTTTTCACCACTGTAATCAGCGTCTGCTGCAGTGCCTTCACCTTGAATTGTAACAATAGATCCTAATTTGTTAGTTTTTACACCGCCTACATTGGCATCGAATTTTAGACCTGTGTTAATCAAATCATTCTTGGTATTCGTAATTTGATCGCCAAGGTCTTGTTTTACTTGATGTAATTGACCGCCGTTTACAGCATCTTTAGAGCCGGCCGCTACATTACCATCTTTCAAGTTAGTAATTTTTGTACCGTTAGGGCCTTCCAATGTTACTGTGTCATGGCCTGTATTACCGTCATATTTTACGGAGCGGTCTTTTACCTTATCTAGTTCAGTTTTAGATGCAATATCCTTAATCGTTACAGTTTTAACGTCACTGGATTTTTCGTCTTTTACCTTCAAGTCTACTTGATTGTTTTCAACCTTATAGGAACCGTCTGCCGCGTTGTTCGGATTAGCAATTAAACGGTAATCTGTAGCACTTGCATTAGACGCTTTCAAAGCATCGCTAACCTTCTTAAGTTGGTCTTCTGTCGCTGCGCGTCCCTCTACATACGTAGGATCTGAAATGTCCCAAGTTCTATTATCTAAACCTGTTACAAAGTTACCAGTTTGGTTACCACCTTTTTTATCCGCTACAGTATGATTACCTACAGTGGCAGTGCCTGCTTTCACAGTGTCGGATGCCGTTACGGATTGCAAGCCAGTCAAGTTTTTCGCCAATTGCAATTGTAATTTTGCATTGCCATCAGCACCAACAGCCGCAGAAGTAACACCGATATTATTGCCTGTAGCAAGATCGGAAGCACTTGTTACACCACCTGTGATGTCCACTTGTTTGTTAAGCTTAACATTAGATGTAGCACCCATGTCGCCTTTGAATTTAAGGCCGTCGTTCAATGTCGCCACTTCTTCGTTAGAGCCATCAGGTTTTTGGTATGTAATACGAGTTGTAGTTGTGCCAGGAGCGCCGTCTACACCAGGTTGACCGTCACGAGTAACGGAAATGTTAGTTGTTACACCATCTTTACCGTTGATACCGATTTTACCGTCCTTACCGTTTGCACCAGTTGCAGTAATCGTTTCCACATTAAGGTTTTTACCAAGTTTCACATCAATTGTGCTATCGCCGTTAGCATCTTGAGAGATTTCCGTAATGATATTAGAGTTATCCCCTTTAACTGCTACTTTGGAGCCCAATTTATTTGTTTTTTCACCACCTGTATTAGCGTCGAATTTCAAACCTTTATCAATAAGATCTTGTTTAGTTGTATCAATCTTATTGTTTAATTCATTCTTAGTATTTGTGATTTGGTCACCAAGATCTTGCTTAACTTGATGTAATTGACCGCCGTTGACAGCATCTTTAGAACCAGCTGCTACGTTACCGTCCTTCAAGTTAGTGATTTTTGTACCGTTAGCCCCTTCTAATGTTACTGTGTCATGACCTGTGTTACCATCGTATTTCACAGAACGATCTTTTACTTTATCAAGTTCTGTTTTAGACGCAATATCCTTAATTGTCACAGTATTAACTGTACCGGATTTATCGTCCTTCACTTGTAAATCAACTTTATTGTTATCAACCTTATAAGAACCATCTGCCGCATTGTTCGGATTAGCGATTAAACGATAATCAGAAGCACTTGCGTTAGCCGCTTTCACAGCATCACTAACAATCTTAAGTTGATCTTCTGTTGCCGCACGGCCAGATACATAGGCAGGATCAGTTAATGTCCAATTTTTATTGTCCAAACCGGATACAAAGTTACCGTTCTGAGCAGCACTTTTGTTATCTGTTACAGATTGGGTACCCATAGTAGCAGTGCCAGCTTTTACAGTCTTAGTAGCTGTCACAGTATTAACATTGATGTCTTTACCTAATGCAACCTTAATTGTTGTATCGTCACCAGTTTGTGTAATCGTAGTGCTGATATTAGTACCATCTCCAGCTACTGTTACCTTGGAACCTAATTTATTTGTTTTTTCGCCGCCATTATCAGCATCGAATTTCAAACCTTTATTAATAAGCTCTGTTTTTGTATTATCGAGTTCTGTTTTAGATGCGATATCCTTAATCGTTACAGTTTTCTTATTCGCAGGATTTTTAGCATCTTGTACAGTTAAGTCAACTTTATTGCCAGATACAGTGTAAGCTTTATCAGCAGCACTGCTATTTTCAACTAATTGATAGTCAGGAGCATCTACGTCAACTTTATATGTTTTATATGTACCGTCAGTACCTTCTGTAATCGTTGTATTTTTACCAGCTACAACTTTTACGGCTTTTTGTGCTTCATCACGAATAACGGATTTACCGCCGTCTGTAATGTTGGACAAGTCAGTTTTTGCCACTTTAGTTGGATCTACATCTACAGTGTAATTACGTACACCGCTTGCGTCAGGTTGACCACCTGAAAGCGTCATTAAACCGCTAGTGCCCAAGGATACCTTTGTATCCATGCCATTTACTGTATATGTTTTTTGACCCGTAGTAGGATCTACTGCAGGAGCTCCAACAGTTACATTATTACCGGCCTGTACAATAGTACCTAATGCAGTAATATTCTTTTTACCAGCGTTGGTAATATTGGATAAATCTTGGTTTGCTGCATTATCGATTTTCTTCTTAGTTGCATCAGTCAACGCTACATCGATTGTTTGGTTGTTAACAGATGTCGTAACATAAGAACCGTCGCCTTTTACAGTCAATGTTTGGTTATCCAATAAAACGTCATTTTTGCCAGTGTTGCCGACTACTTTTAAATTAACATTGCGCAATTGTGCCACATTAACAGCGTCAGTATCAGCTGTACCTGCAGCCACGTTTGTGATTTGACGAGTTTTTGTACCGCCGTCACCTACGGACACCGCACCCATAGTAGAAGTCAACGCAGCACCTGTCAATCCGCTATATCCGTTTGTACGGCTGTCTGCAGTTTTAACATTATAGCCTGCTTTGCCTGCTGCAATGGAAGCAACGGAATTCGCACCCAATGCAACGCCGTCATCTACGCTGGATTTAGCTTTATAACCGATTGCAGTGCTGTTCGCATTCGCTGCAGTCGCATCAGCACCGACAGCTGTCGCGAAGTTACCTGCTGCAGAAGTACGTACACCGGCTGCTGTCGCATTATTGCCTGTAGCACCTGTGTTATCGTAGTTCGCATCGGCAGATGTGCCTTTAGCACTGAAGAAATTCGTTTGCGCTGCTTCAACAGCCTCTTTTACCGTATGGTACGTGCTATTCTTGATATTGAAATCAGGCGCTTTATATGTAGAACCATTCGCTTCATAGCCCGTATAAGTAGGACCTGCAATGGATTTTGCCAAGTTACTGTTTACAAATTTTAATTGTTTAACATTTGTTGCGTCAGTATCGTTTTCACCACCTGCTACATTGATGATACGACGCTCAGAACCTACGTTACCTACCGCAACTACACCGTTTGCAACATTGTTATTTTGTTGGTTAGTGAAAGCAGAGTAACCATTAACCAAGGCACCTCTTACTTCCGTACCAGCACCTAATGCCAAAGAGTTATTGGACTCAGCCTTAGCATTTGTACCGATAGCCATGGAGTTAGTACCTGTAACAGTAGCACCAAGACCGATAGCTGTCGTATTAGTATTGTTTGCTTTTGCTTCTTTACCAATTGCAATCGCACCATCTTTGGAAGCATTAGATGCACCGCCAAGCGCAAGCGCATCTGCACCTAGAGATTTCGCATTACCCCCTAATGCGATAGAATTGGATTTAGTTGCTTCAGCAGTACTACCCATAGCGATAGCATCAGCACCTGTTGTTTTAGCCTGATTACCCATAGCAAAACTGTTTGCACCACTTGCAGTTGCACTTTTACCCATCGCTACCGCATTTTGTGCGGATGATTGCGCTGTATTACCGATGGCAAAGGCATTCTCTGCACTAGCATTAGCACTATAACCCATAGCTACCGCATTGGCGCCACCAGTGCTGGATGAAGAACCGAATGCCATGGAGTCAGATGCAGCAGTAGATGTTCTCGCCTTTGTACCGAATGCAAGAGAACGAACACCTTCTGTTACGGTATTACCATTGGCATTATATTGTGCACTAGGAGTACCATGTTGTTGACCAGGTAATTTTATAGTTTCTGCTGCACCGATTGCAATAGATTGATCCGCTTTTGCTGTAGCAGAATAACCCATGGCGAAACTACCATTACCCTTTGCCCAAGATGCAGTACCTAATGCTGCAGAGAACTCACCTTCTGCAGCGGATTGACGCATCATAGCCAAGGAGTTAAATCCGCTCGCCTTTGTAGCTGTACCAAGAGCCATAGCAGATGGTGATAAAGCCTGAGCATAATGACCTAAAGCAAAGGAAATACCACCTGTAGCTTGAGCATAGTTACCAATAGCTAAACCGGAATAATAGTTTGTAGTACCTTCTCGTATATTTGTATTACTACCGATAGAAATACCGGAGAACATATTTGTTGTATAATTGCTGCTATCATTACTATTATCAAATGGTTTTAAATTCCCTGGATTTTGATAGTTGTATAAATAACTACCATCACTAGACTGTGGTTTGCCAGTAACATACCCAGCACCATTTACACCATCAATAATCATAGCAGTATGATCGCCAGCCGCATGAACCGCAGTAATATTACCACCCATCAATAATGCAGCTACCGCCATAACTGCACTCATACGAGCCCAGGTTGTACCGTTTTGTACGGATTTCGCCTTACCACCACCTGTTTTTACGATTTCAGATACTACTACATAGCATTTTTTTGTCTTACTCCAAATGACATTATAAATTCGATTCATAATTATCCTTCCTTACCAAAAACTTAGTAAAACACAGCACTTGTGTTTCCTCATATTGCAAACAAAATAAAAAGAAGAAGCATAACGATTAGTTATCATCTACACTTCTTGCACAGAATAATAGTATTCCAAATTACGATTCGAATACTATAAATATTTATGATGTATCATCATATACTTACCCACGGCTATACAATATCAAAAAATTTCTATCTTGTAAACAACTTTTTCATCTTTTCTTCATTTTTATCGTTTATTTATTTCT
>OKVI01000906.1_pt1 | contig 14469 bp, 15 predicted proteins | sample 1607001 | NCBI WGS metagenome assembly OKVI01 (sample SAMN03281018, study PRJEB24777) | human gut metagenome | isolation source: fecal sample PR128 from 1 month old male Malay infant, vaginal delivered...
GTTTAAGGCGGTACGCTCCTCCCCCTTCGTTTTTGCCGTGACCGCGTTATCCAGGTCGGTGAAGATGGCCTTTTCCCGGTCGAGATAGTCAGCAAAGTTCGCCTTATCCAGCTCGCTTACGCTCATTTCATCCGCACGCCAGGTGTGCCAGAGATGTAACGCCGGCCCCTGCTGCGAGAGATATACCCGCACTGCCAGCAGCACAACCACGATAATCCCTATGACCATCGCCACTTTCTTTGCGAGAGCCATCAGGCGCACGCTGACACGCCAGGGCAGATTCGCCATGCCGGGTTCCTTCTCTTAGTCACTGTGTTTGTATCTTATCAAAAATGTGAAGGGGCTGACGTATTCACCAAATTCATCTCTGTCGAATCCGACAATGCACCAAAAGTGAACTACGCTGCACAAATGTTGATCATTGGTTAATCAAATATTGCATTAAATTTACAGCACAGCGGCTTTTCGCCGTCATGTGAACATGGCACTCGTCATGCATTGTTAACCAGGTAACAGAATTCCGGCCATTGACAGCCGGTTAACAGCGAGGCGGTAATGACCACCAAACCTGAAATGCTGAACCGTATCGAAGCCACCTTCAGCCAGCTGACGCCCAGCGAAAAGCGTGTGGCAAGCTGGATGCTGGCGCACGCCGCGCTGATACCGTTTGAGACGGCAGAGAGCGTGGCGCTGACTACCGGCACCAGCGGGATCACCGTCGGGCGCTTCCTGCGCAAGCTGGGGTATCGCAACCTGGACGATGCCAAAAAAAGCCTGCGCGATCCTTATCAGCCCTGGGGAATGAACGAACGCCTGGACTCCTGGCAACAGCAGCGTCCGCTTTCGGATCGTCTCCAGCACTCCCTTTCGCTGGAGGTGGATGCAATCACCCATGTTTATCAGCTGGCACAAACCGATGTCTTTAAGCAAATCGTCCATCAGCTCACCCATGCTGAGGCGGTGTTTGTGCTGGGTATTCAGTCAACGCGCGGGATTGCCAACGCCTTCTTCAGCCACCTGGAATATCTGCGCCCGCGCGTGAGCTACTCCGAGGGGTTATCCGGCAGTTGGGTTGAATCGCTCAACTCCGGTTTTGACCACCCTTATGTGGTGCTGACCGATACCCGCGCCTATTCCGCCATTGCCCGGCAGTACTGTCGTGTCGCAAGTGAGAAAGGTATTCCGATGGCCCTGATCACCGATATCTGGTGTCCGTGGGCGCGGGATTACCCTATTGATTTATTGCAGGTTAAAACCGATACCGGCCACTTCTGGGATTCGCTGGCCCCTGTGAGCTGTCTTTTCAACCTGCTGCTGTCAGGCGTGGTCCAGGCGCTGGGTGATGCGCTTGCAGACCGTCTGACAATAAACCGTGAATTACAACAAGAGTTTGGACAATTCGAACGCTAAAGGAGCGGAGCTATGCCCGAAGAGAGTGAACTGATTGATGTCGCCAGAATGTTTCCTGAGTTGCATATCGATCTGAAATACGCCACCGCCGATAACCTGACTGGCCGCCCCATTTATCAGGAGGCGCTGTGTTTGCTGCATACCGATGCCGCCACCGCGCTGGCGAAATCGATTGGCATCGCCACGCTCGCCGGACTGAAACTGGTGGTCTACGACGCCTATCGCCCTCAGCAGGCCCAGGCGCAGCTGTGGGATGCGTGCCCGAACCCGGAATATGTGGTGGATGTGGCCATTGGCTCCAATCACAGCCGCGGCACGGCCATCGACGTCACCCTGATGGATGAACATAACAACGTGCTGGATATGGGGGCCGGGTTTGATGAGATGGATGACCGTTCTCATCCGTATCACCCCTCCGTGCCGCCGCACGCCCAGCGCAACCGCCTGCTGCTTAACGCCATCATGTTTGGCGGCGGCTTTGTGGGGATCGGCAGCGAATGGTGGCACTTCGAGTTGCCAAACGCCGCCAGTTATCCCCTTCTTGACGATCGTTTCGCCTGTTTTCCGTTGACGCACACCCCTCTTTAAACCTGGAGCACTGCCATGAAAACAACGCTTCTCACGACGCTTATCGCCGCCACGCTGGCTCTGAGCATGCCTGCTGCGCAGGCCGCCGTTCCGAAAGACATGCTGGTGATAGGTAAATCCGCCGACCCGCAAACCCTCGATCCGGCAATCACCATTGATAACAACGACTGGACCGTCACCTATCCGTCCTATCAGCGTCTGGTGAAGTACAAGCCTGGCACCACGGAGGTCGAAGGCGATCTGTCCACGGGCTGGAAGGCATCTGAGGATCAGAAAGAGTGGACCTTCACCCTGACGGACAACGCGAAATTCTCTGACGGCACGCCGGTCACCGCTGAAGCGGTAAAACTGTCGTTTAAGCGCCTGCTGAAGCTCAGTCAGGGGCCGTCTGAAGCGTTCCCGAAAGATCTCAAAATTGACGCCGTTGATGACCACACGGTGAAATTCACCCTCAGCCAGCCGTTTGCTCCCTTCCTCTATACCCTGGCGAATGACGGTGCATCGATTATTAACCCGGCCGTACTGAAGGCCAATGCCGCCGATGATGCGCGGGCTTATCTGGCGCAGAACACCGCCGGTTCCGGGCCATTTATGCTGAAGAGCTGGCAAAAAGGTCAGCAGCTGGTGCTGGTGCCTAACCCGCACTGGGCGGGTGATAAACCCCACTTTAAGCGCGTCTCGGTGAAAATTATCGGTGAAAGCGCGTCGCGTCGCCTGCAGCTTTCCCGTGGCGATCTGGATATTGCCGACTCCCTGCCTGTCGATCAGCTTTCTGCGCTCAAGCAGGAGGGCAAAGTCGCCGTGGCGGAGTATCCGTCCCTGCGCGTGACCTATCTCTATCTCAACAACAGCAAAGCACCGTTGAATCAGGTGGATTTGCGCCGGGCCGTCTCCTGGGCAACCGATTATCAGGGAATGGTGAAAGGCATTCTCAGCGGTAACGGCAAGCAGATGCGCGGCCCGATCCCGGATGGCATGTGGGGCTTTGACGCCACCGCCATGCAGTACAGCTTTGACGAGGCCAAAGCGAAAGCGGCGCTGGAGAAAGTCAAAGATAAACCGTCCAGCCTGACGTTCCTCTACTCGGACAACGACCCGAACTGGGAGCCTATCGCCCTCTCCACTCAGGCCAGCCTGGGCAAGCTCGGTATCAACGTCAAGCTGGAAAAACTGGCCAACGCCACCATGCGCGACCGCGTGGGTAAAGGCGATTATGACATTGCCATTGGCAACTGGAGCCCGGACTTTGCCGACCCGTACATGTTCATGAACTACTGGTTTGAGTCAGACAAAAAAGGTCTGCCGGGTAACCGCTCGTTCTATGAGAACAAAGAGGTCGATTCCCTGCTGCAGGCGGCGCTGAAAACCACGGACCAGGCGGAGCGCACCCGCGATTACCAGCAGGCGCAGAAGATTGTGATTGACGAAGCGGCCTACGTTTATCTGTTCCAGAAGAACTACCAGCTGGCAATGAACAAAGAGGTCAAAGGTTTCACCTTTAATCCAATGCTCGAGCAGGTGTTCAACATCGCCACCATGAGCAAGTAACGGTTTCGCCGGGGGAAAGTGTATGACATTCTGGAGCATTGTGCGCCAGCGCTGCTGGGGGTTAATCCTGGTAGTAGCCGGTGTCTGTATCATCACCTTTATCATTTCACACCTGATCCCCGGCGATCCGGCCCGCCTGCTGGCCGGTGACCGTGCCAGCGACGAGATTGTGCAGAACATTCGCCAGCAACTGGGACTGGATCAGCCGCTCTATATCCAGTTTGGCCGCTATGTGGACGCCCTGGCGCACGGCGATTTAGGGACCTCTATCCGTACCGGGCGGCCGGTGGCGGAAGATTTAAAAGCCTTCTTCCCTGCCACGCTGGAGCTGGCGTTCTGTTCCCTGCTGCTGGCGCTGGTGATCGGCGTTCCGCTGGGGATTTTATCGGCGGTCTACCGTAACCGCTGGCTGGATCATCTGGTACGGCTGATGGCGATGACCGGGATCTCCACACCGGCCTTCTGGCTGGGTCTGGGCGTCATCGTCTTGTTCTACGGCCATCTGCAGCTTCTGCCCGGCGGCGGCAGGCTGGACGACTGGCTCGATCCCCCTGCCCACGTGACGGGCTTTTATCTGCTGGATGCCCTGCTGGAGGGTAACGGCGAGATCTTTTTCAACGCCCTGCAACACCTGATTTTACCGTCACTGACGCTGGCGTTTGTTCATCTTGGCATCGTGGCGCGTCAGGTACGTTCCGCCATGCTGGAGCAGCTCAGCGAAGATTATATTCGCACCGCCCGCGCCAGCGGCTTGCCGGGCTGGTATATCGTCCTGCGGTATGCCCTGCCGAATGCGATGATCCCGTCCATTACCGTACTCGGGCTGGCGCTGGGCGATCTGCTTTATGGTGCGGTACTGACCGAAACCGTCTTTGCCTGGCCAGGCATGGGTGCCTGGGTGGTGACCTCCATTCAGGCGCTGGATTTCCCTGCCGTCATGGGCTTCGCCGTGGTGGTTTCACTGGCCTATGTGGTCGTCAATCTGGTGGTTGATCTGCTCTATCTGTGGATTGACCCTCGTATCGGGCGCGGAGGTGCCGAATGATGTTGACTGAGGAAACGCCCGTCCCCGTAAACACAACGAAACCGGGCATCGACTGGCCAAGGCTGTTCTGGATGCTGCGTCAAAGCCCGCTCACGCTGATCGGCGGGGTGATTATGCTGGTGATGCTGTTGCTGATGGTAACTTCACCGTGGATCGTCCCCCATGATCCGAACGCGCTGGATCTTACTGCCCGGTTGCAGGCCCCGTCTGCACAACACTGGTTTGGTACCGATGAAGTCGGACGCGATCTGTTCAGCCGCGTGCTGGTCGGTAGCCAGCAATCCATTACCGCCGGGCTGGCGGTGGTGGTGATTGCCGGGAGTATCGGCTCGCTGCTGGGCTGTTTGTCCGGCGTGCTGGGCGGGCGCGGCGATGCCATCATTATGCGGGTGATGGACATTATGCTCTCCATTCCCTCCCTGGTACTGACCATGGCGCTGGCGGCGGCGCTTGGGCCGAGTCTGTTTAACGCCATGCTGGCGATTGCGATTGTGCGTATCCCGTTTTACGTTCGCCTGGCGCGCGGGCAAACCCTGGTGGTGCGCCAGTTTACCTATGTGCAGGCCGCGCGCACTTTTGGCGCATCGCGCTGGCATTTGATCAGCTGGCACATTCTGCGTAACGCCCTGCCACCGCTGATCGTGCAGGCCTCACTGGATATTGGCAGCGCCATTCTGATGGCCGCCACGCTGGGCTTTATCGGCCTTGGGGCACAGCAGCCCACCGCCGAATGGGGAGCGATGGTGGCCGTGGGCCGCAACTATGTGCTCGACCAGTGGTGGTACTGCGCCTTTCCTGGTGCGGCAATTCTGGTCACTGCCGTCGGGTTTAATCTGTTTGGTGACGGCATTCGCGACCTGCTGGATCCGAAATCGGGAGGAAAACAGGCATGAGCGAAGCAGTATTAACCATTGAAGATTTACACCTGAGCTTCCCGATATTTCGCGGCGAAGTTCACGCCCTGAACCACGTATCGCTGGAGATCAAACGCGGCGAGATTGTTGGCGTAGTGGGCGAATCCGGCTCCGGAAAATCGGTAACGGCGATGCTGACCATGCGTCTGCTGCCGGAGGGCAGTTACCGGGTCCATCGCGGGCAGGTAAAACTGTTGGGTGAAGATGTCCTGAATGCATCCGAGAAACAGCTCCGCCAGTGGCGCGGTGCCAAAGTGGCGATGATTTTTCAGGAGCCGATGACAGCGCTGAACCCAACGCGACGAATTGGCAAACAGATGGTGGAGGTGATCCGCCAGCATCAGCCCCTTTCACGGCGTGATGCCGGGAAAAAAGCGATCACCCTGCTGGAAGAGATGCAGATCCCGGATGCGGCGGAGGTCATGGAACGTTATCCGTTCGAGCTGTCCGGCGGCATGCGCCAGCGGGTGATGATTGCGCTGGCCTTCTCCTGCGAGCCTGAACTGATTATTGCCGATGAGCCGACCACCGCACTGGACGTCACCGTCCAGCTACAGGTACTGCGATTGCTGAAGCATAAAGCACGGGCCAGCGGAACCTCGGTACTGTTTATCAGCCACGACATGGCGGTGGTTTCACAACTCTGCGACCGGATGTATGTCATGTACGCCGGGAGCGTGATTGAAAGCGGCACCACGCAAACCCTGATCCACCATCCCGTTCACCCCTATTCCATCGGCCTGCTGCAGTGTGCGCCTGAAAACGGCGAGCCGCGCGAGATGCTGCCTGCCATCCCCGGTACGGTGCCCAATCTTAGCCTGCTTCCGCGCGGATGTGCTTTTCGGGAGCGCTGTTTTGCTGCGGGCGTAAAATGCACTGAAACACCGCGCTTACTGCCTCAGGGGGCCGAAGGCCAACGGGCGGCCTGCTGGTATCCACAACAGGAGAAAACCCATGTCTGACGTACTGCTGGAACTGGATCGCGTGCACGTTAACTTTCCCGCACGCAAAAACTGGCTGGGGCGGGTCACGGAACAGGTGCACGCCCTCAACGGACTGGATCTTAAGATCCATCGCGGCGAAACACTGGGGATTGTTGGCGAATCCGGCTGTGGTAAAAGCACGCTGGCGCAGCTTTTAATGGGGATGCTCAAACCCAGTGCCGGCCTGTGTGCACGGACAAACCACACGGGCGGTATGCAGATGGTGTTTCAGGATCCGCTCTCGTCGCTTGACCCGCGTCTGCCGGTCTGGCGCATCATCACCGAGCCGGTGTGGGTGCAAAAACGCAGCAGCGAACGGGAACGACGCCAGCTTGCTGAAAACCTGGCGCAGCAGGTGGGTATCCGTCCGGAATATCTCGACCGTCTGCCGCATGCCTTTTCCGGCGGCCAGCGTCAGCGCATTGCTATCGCCCGCGCCCTTTCCTCAAACCCGGACATCATCGTGCTGGATGAGCCCACCAGCGCGCTGGATATTTCCGTACAGGCGCAGATCCTCAATTTACTGGTGAAGCTGCAGCAGGAACGCAACCTGACGTATGTGCTGATATCCCATAACGTCTCGGTTGTCAGGCACATGAGCGATCGCGTGGCGGTAATGTATCTCGGGCAAATTGTCGAACTGGGCACGGCGGCACAGGTGCTGGTTACGCCGCGTCATCCGTATACCCGGCTGCTGCTCGATTCCGTTCCCAGAACCGGTGAGCCGCTGGATGAAAACCTGGCGCTGCGTAAAACGGATCTCCCGGGTAACCGCCATCTGCCCGAGGGGTGCTATTTCCGCGACCGTTGTCCGCAGGCCACGCAGGGGTGTGAACGCCCGCAGCCGCTACAGCCTTCACACGAGGGCCGTAGCGTGCGCTGCTGGCGTAATGTGGATTAAATTTGCGCCATCCCACCATCAACAAACAGCTCGGTGGCGTTAATAAAGCTGGCCGCGTCAGAGGCCAGAAACGCCACCACTTTCCCCACCTCGCCCGGCGCACCTAAACGTCCTAACGGAACCTGTGCAGCCAGCGCATCGTACAACCCCTGACGATGTTCTTCTGGCACCAGTTCGCCGAGTCCCGGGGTTTTGACGGGGCCAGGACTGACCACGTTGATACGGATCCCACGGCCCTGCAGATCCAGCGCCCAGGAGCGGGCAAAGTTGCGTACGGCGGCTTTGCTGGCGCTGTAGACGCTAAAGTTTGCCGTTCCCTTTATCGACACCGTTGAACCGGTCAGAATAATGGACGACCCGGCAGATAACAGCGGCAGCGCTTTTTGTACTGTAAACAGCACTCCGCGCACGTTTGTGCCGAAAATACGGTCAAACTGCTCCTCGGTGATTGCTCCCAGCGGCAGCATATCTCCGCCACCCGCATTGGCGAACAAAATATCGAGACGCCCTTCTTCTTTTGCTATCTGCGCATAGACTCGATCCAGATCGGCGAGTTGTGAGACGTCGGCACGAATACCCACCGCACGGGAATCAATTTGTGCGACAGCGGCATCCAGCTCGGCCTGTCGACGACCGGTGATATAGACTTTGGCGCCCTGAGCCGCCAGCTCCTGCGCCGTGGCAAGACCAATACCGGTGCTGCCGCCAGTGACCAGTGCGATTTTTTCGAAGAGCGTTGTGTTCATGTCATTTACCTTTTGTTGGGTTTGCGTTGTGCGTTTTTGCTTGCGCTGGAGACACATTAGCCCTTGCCGGATTAGTGAAAAACCAGCAAAAATGAAAATGACTATTCACAGACAGAAATAATCGAGAGAAAAAAGATGGACCAGCTCATGGCGATGCGCGCCTTCACGCGGGTTGTGGAAACCGGTAGCTTTACCCGAGCGGCTGATTCGCTAAACATGCCCATTGCCACACTGAGCAAGTTTGTGAAAGCGCTTGAGGCGCATCTTGAAATACGGCTGCTGCACCGTACCACCCGCCGGGTGGTCACGACGCCGGAAGGCGCGAAGTATTATGAAAAAGCGCTCAGGGTGCTCATTGATATCGAAGATATCGATACCTCGTTTCGCGTCTCTCACGCCACACCGAAAGGACATCTGCGGGTGGATATTGGCGGTTCGACTGCCCGCGACGTGCTCATCCCCCTGCTCCCGGATTTCATGCAGCGCTACCCGGATATTCGCATCGATCTTGGCGTGGCGGATCGTCCTGTTGATTTGATCAGCGGCAACGTGGATTGTGTGATCAGAGGCGGTCCGCTGAACGATTCCACCCTTATCGCCCGTCATCTGGGCGACGCCGACATGGTGAGCTGCGCAACGCCGGGCTATCTGAAAAAGCACGGCGTTCCGGCTTATCCCCAAGAGTTGCGCAACGGACATAAACTTATAAGCTATCTCTCCCCGGTCACCGGGCGGCCCTTTCCGTTTCGCTTCAGGAAAGGCGGCGAGGTGCAGGAGATCGGCATTTCGCACTATCTCGGGGTTAATGAAAGCAATGCGCACCTGGCAGCGGCGGTGGCAGGATTAGGGATCATTCAGACGTTTACATATTCAGCAAAGACATATCTTCAGGCGGGTACGTTACAAGAAATTTTAAGCGACTGGCACCCGGCGGCGTATCCGTTTCACGTGGTTTACCCGCAAAACCGGCATCTGACGCATCGCCTTAAGGCGTTTATTGCATGGCTGGCAGCGGTTTTTCCTGCTGCGCTGAAGGGATAGCCGGGCCTTCGCCCGGCTCAGGCTTAGTTAAGTTTATAGTCCAGCGTGATTTCCGCTTTCAGTACCTGCGACACCGGGCATCCTGCTTTCGCTTTCTGGATGATGCCGTCGAATTTCTGCGGGTCGATACCCGGTACGGTGACCTTGCTGTTTAGCGCAATTTTGCTGATTGCGAAGCCGCCATCGGTTTTATCCAGGGAGACATCCGCTGTGGTATCGATGGAATCTGCGGTATAGCCCGCTTCACCAATCATCAGCGACAGCGCCATTGAGAAACAGGCGGCGTGGGCTGCGCCAATCAACTCTTCCGGGTTAGTGCCTTTAGCGCCTTCGAAGCGGGTGTTAAAGCCGTAAGGTTGTTGATTCAGGACGCCACTTTCCGTTGAGACCGTCCCTTTGCCATTTTTGATATCACCAGACCAGTGTGCCGAACCGTGCTTATGAATCGTCATTCTTGCTCTCCTTTTGGCTTACAAAGGGGTAAGTATAGACGATGGTTCCGGCACCCCCAGGAACACAGACAATTCTGTAACCTATTCCCGCTGCGCGTCGCCTGACAGATGGTGCGCTATCTCATCAAGAAACACGCGCAACGCCGCGGGCTGATACTCCCGGGACTGATAAATACCGTGAATGGCTAACGCTTTGGGCGTCAGGCTGCTCAGCACCGGGACCAGCGTGCCCTGTTCAATCGCGGCATGTGCTTCCTGCTCCGGCAGCATGGCAATGCCGCAATGCTTCACCGCCGCCTCCATCAACAATGACGAGATGCTGGCGCTGAGGTTGCCGCTCACGGCGACGCTGACGTTTTCCCCTTCCGGCGTCAGGAAGTGCCACGCCTGACCGGCGAAAAAGCTGTAGTGCAGACAGTTGTGCTGCGCTAACTCCTTCACCTGCTCTGGCGTGCCGTGGGTTGCAAGATACTGCGGCGACGCGCACAGCACGGAACGACACTCCCCGAGCCTGCGGGCGATCATCCCGGGCTCTGGGTTATCCGTGATGCGGATCGCCACATCAATGCGTTCCCCTACCAGGCTCACCGGGTGGTTGTTCACATCCAGCTCAATGCGCAGCTGCGGGTAGCGCGAAAGCAAGCCGGGCAGCACCGGGGCAATCAGATGCATGGCGGTAAAATGGGCGCAGGCCACCCGTAGCGTGCCTGAAGGGAGATCTTTCTCCGACTGGCCCTCAATTTCCTGCGACAGCTGGGACAGCGTTCGCGTTTTTAGCAGCACCTTCTCTCCGGCCGCCGTCAGCGTCAGCTTGCGCGTCGAGCGGTTTACCAGCCGCGTACCGGCCCACTTCTCCATTTGCTCAAGATAGCGGCTCACCATCGGACGGGAGATACCCAACGCCCGGGCCGCTGCACTCAGGCTTCCCAGCTCGCATATCCGGTTATAGACCTGAGCGGCAATAACGCGATCCATATCACACCCCATTTGCTCAATTTATGAAACAAAGCATGTCTTGTTTCAGGAATTCTGGCAAATGCGAATATCCGTACAATAAAGACTTTCCTGAACAACAGAGACATCAGAATGAAATTCACTCACCTTGCACTGCTTTCCACGCTTATCACGCCCGCGGTGTTGGCTGCGCCATTAACCATTGATACCTATAACCCGCAGGACAAAGGGATGTTTGCGGTCTCCTCCACGCTGGTCTCTGGTCCAAAAGAGGCCGTGCTGTTTGACGCCCAGTTCAGCGTCAAAGATGGCGAAGCGCTGGTCGACAAAATTCGCAAAAGCGGGAAAACCCTGAACAAAATCGTCATTACCTCTGGCGATCCGGATTTCTATTTTGGACTGCAACCGCTGGTGAAAGCCTTCCCGAATGCCAAAGTGGTGGCCACACAGCAGGTGGTTGACCATATCAAGGCCACCAAAGACGCCAAGCTTGCCTTCTGGGCACCGCAGATGAAAGACGGTGCGCCAACCGAACTTATCGTTCCGCAGGTGCTGGCATCCACTACCTTCATGGTGGACGGCGAGAAGATTGATATCGAGCAGCCAGAAAGCTACGCCGCCTATGTCTGGATCCCTTCGGCTAAAACTATCCTCGGTGGTACCGGTGTCGCCTGGGGTATCCACGTCTGGACGGCAGACACCCAGACGCCAGCCAGCCGCAAGGAGTGGCAACAGACGCTGGAAAGCATGGCGGCACATAAGCCTGAACGCGTGATCCCGGGTCACTATCTGGGAACACCACCGGCAGGCAGCGGTGCTCTCGACTTTACCCGTGATTATCTCCAGCGCTTCGAACAGGCGTTGTCAGAACATAAAACATCGACAGGCGTGATCAACGCCATGAAAAAACAGTATCCGGGTCTGGCTGAAGAGAGCTCGCTGGAATTAAGCGCCAAAGTGAATACTGGCGAAATGAAGTGGTGATGTAAAATCTGCTCCTGCTATATTTCGGTGATAGCAGGAGCACCTGCAAAATATCCTCGCGGTAAACCCGCAATATATCCTCCCATTCTAAAAGCGCATAAAAGCATGCACTTATGTCATTTTTATTTCTAAGATGAATCTTAGACACAGCGGCCAAAATATTTGCCATTCTGTTTGTGAATTAAATTTTTTTGCGAGCCGTACCATTAAACAGACAACGACACGGAGGCAGCATGTTTACTTATTACCCGGCCAATACTGCAGCAGCACAACCTGAACTCGTTAACGCGATTGCACAGGGTCTTCACGCCGAGCATGGTGCTGTGACTGAAGATGACATTTTGATGGAACTGACCAAGTGGGTGGAATCCACAGACAATGACATCCTCAGTGACATCTACCAGCAGACCATTAACTACGTCGTCAGCGGGCAAAACGCACCTTTGTAAAAACCTGCTAAGCTGGATCTGCAACCTAAGGGGTTACATTTCGTTTGCGTAAGCGAACTGGTCCTTAAAACTATCAACAGGATTGAGGAGTTAACATGAAATCGAACCGTCAGGCACGCCATATACTGGGACTGAACTACAAGCTTTCTAACCAACGTAAAGTGGTGATTGAAGGCGACAGTGAAACACAGGTCACTCACGCCACCGGCAGAAAACGCCACGCGGGCAAGTAAGTTCCCAGGAGAGATCCTCAACACCATCGGCAAAACCGATGGTGTTTTTGTTTATGTGTTGCGGTAATTAATATTTAGCTCCTTTATAATACCGCCTGACCGCACCCCATCGCACAGGCCAGAAAGATGACAAACAGCAGTGTCAGGGACGGATCTTCAAAAAAAGAGTGAGTGACATGGACAACAAACTGAAAAAACATCGTTCCCTATATATCCCTTATGCCGGCCCGGTATTACTCGAATTCCCCCTGCTCAACAAAGGTAGCGCCTTCAGCATGGAAGAGCGCAGCAGCTTCAACCTGCTCGGTTTGCTGCCAGAAGTGGTGGAAACCATTGAAGAACAGGCAGAGCGCGCGTGGATCCAGTATCAGGGTTTCAAAACCGAAATCGACAAACATATTTACCTGCGCAACATTCAGGACACCAACGAAACCCTCTTCTATCGTCTGGTACAAAATCATCTCGAAGAGATGATGCCGGTGATCTACACCCCAACGGTGGGTGCCGCCTGTGAACGCTTCTCAGAGATCTACCGTCGCTCCCGTGGCGTCTTTATCTCTTATCAGAACCGCCACAACATGGACGATATTCTGCAGAACGTGCCGAACCACAATATCAAAGTGATCGTGGTGACCGACGGCGAACGTATTCTGGGTCTCGGTGACCAGGGTATTGGCGGCATGGGGATCCCAATCGGTAAGCTCTCTCTGTATACCGCCTGCGGCGGCATCAGCCCGGCGTATACCCTGCCGGTGGTGCTGGATGTGGGCACCAACAACCAGCAGTTGCTTAACGACCCGCTGTATATGGGCTGGCGTCATCCGCGTATTACCGACGACGAGTATTATCAGTTTGTTGATGATTTCATCCAGGCGGTCAAGCACCGCTGGCCGGACGTGCTGCTGCAGTTTGAAGACTTCGCGCAGAAAAACGCGATGCCGTTGCTGAACCGCTATCGCGATGAGATCTGCTCTTTTAACGATGATATTCAGGGCACCGCTGCGGTCACCGTCGGCACGCTGATTGCCGCCAGTCGCGCGGCAGGCAGCCAACTGAGCTATCAGAAAATTGTCTTCCTGGGCGCAGGCTCTGCGGGTTGTGGTATCGCCGAGCAGATTATCGCCCAGACGCAGCGTGAAGGGCTAAGCGAAGAGCTGGCGCGCTCCCGCGTGTTCATGGTCGACCGTTTCGGCCTGCTGACCGACGGCATGCCAAACCTGCTGCCGTTCCAGACTAAGCTGGTGCAGAAACGTGAGAATCTGAAGAACTGGGACACCGACAACGAAGTGCTCTCTCTGCTGGACGTAGTGCGCAACGTGAAGCCGGATATCCTGATTGGCGTCTCCGGTCAGACGGGGCTGTTCACCGAAGAGATCATTCGTGAGATGCACAAGCACTGCGAACGCCCTATCGTGATGCCGCTCTCCAACCCGACCTCGCGCGTGGAAGCAACGCCGCAGGACATCATTGCCTGGACCGAAGGGAACGCGCTGGTCGCAACCGGCAGCCCGTTCGATCCGGTGGTGTGGAAGGACAAAACCTATCCTATTGCCCAGTGCAACAACTCCTATATTTTCCCGGGCATTGGTCTGGGTGTGATCGCCTCCGGCGCGTCGCGCATTACCGATGAGATGCTGATGTCGGCAAGCGAAACCCTGGCGGGCCACTCGCCGCTGGTGAACGATGGCGAAGGACTGGTGCTGCCAGAGCTGAAAGACATTCACAAGGTGTCGCGTGCAATTGCGTTCGCGGTCGGGAAAATGGCCCAGCAGCAGGGTGTGGCAGTGAAAACCTCTGCTGACGCGCTGCAGCAGGCCATCGACGACAACTTCTGGATGCCGGAATACCGCAGCTACCGTCGTACTTCGATCTAACACTGTGTTCCGACCGTTCCCTCTCCCTGTGGGCTGAGCGATCCCCATAAAATAATGTCTGCACGGAGGCCCCCCTCTCCCTTGAGGGAGAGGGTTGGGGTGAGGGGGAACATATGGCTGTAGAGGTCATTCCGTTCACTTTATGTTCCTTGCTACTCTGTAACGGCATGACTTGTGAACGTGCCAGGGCGGCTCAATCGCCGCTTCGCGGTGCCTTCGGCTTATTCCTTCCGGCTTATCGGGGACGGGCGGATGTAACGTCCCTGTAAAGCCGCCCTCTCGGCGCATCCATGCGCCTCGCCCCGGCCTGCAGGAAACGCCTCAGCGATTTACAGCCGGACCAGGGC
>OKVI01000908.1_pt1 | contig 14439 bp, 12 predicted proteins | sample 1607001 | NCBI WGS metagenome assembly OKVI01 (sample SAMN03281018, study PRJEB24777) | human gut metagenome | isolation source: fecal sample PR128 from 1 month old male Malay infant, vaginal delivered...
TGTCGTACTGATTGTGGCGCATGTTGCATCGCCCCCTCTATATCATCGCCGATCCCCGGCATGCCGCAGGGCAAGCCTAATAGTCAATTATTCGCAGTATAAAAAAGGCATCGCTAAGCAGAAATGACTTTTTTGCTAAGTGTTTCAATTGAATGTGAAAAGCTTTCTCCATAGCCAGTTTTAGACAGTTGTAATAACTCATTTAGTCCAGAATGACTTGTAAACGAAAGATTTTCATAAAGGCATATAGGAAGTTCTGAATTGTCTTTAAATCTTCTGTCTGGGCCTCCAGACTTGTTCACATACTTCCATGTCCTTCCAATGACTATGGCATCTCCAGGTACACCTTCGCTTTCAATGAATCGACTGTCGGCAACATTAACGAATAGCTGGTTATAACCAACAGCGCCTACACCTTCACGGTCATAAACGAGAACTCTATCTGGAAAAAAATGTAATGTTTGGCGACCGACATTGATAGCAATCGTCTCAATATTTGTTTTAACAAAGGGAGGCTTTGATTTGCTGACAGAGGTTACTTTTCTGCGTAGTAAGTTACCAGCCCCGGCATGATATTTGGGATCATAAACGGCTCCAGAAGCTTCTATATGCCAAACTTTTGAGCAGCTTGCGAGCTTGGCTCCACTATCATGAAGTTGCTGGTAACATGCCATCATTTGATCATCAAAATCATAAAAAAGAACAGTAGTCTTTCTTAGCTGATCGTACATGTAAGCAAAAACAGATATTGCTACCCCTACAATAAATCCTATAGCGAGGCACCACTCAGGCCATGCCTGTGAAAAACCGTAAAGTAACAGCGCAATTGAAAGGCACATGACCAAGGGCCATATTTGTAACTTCTTACGTTTATTGTTCAACTCTTTAAGCAATTCTCCGGAACTTGAATCAACGATTTCCGAGATATGAGAGGACTCGATTTCTTCAAGAGGCGCATGAGTATTGTCATGTTCTGCTGGGTTATCAACTGGTATGCGTTGGACATTCTTCCCGCTCTGTGAAGACATACGTGGTGATATTGACGCTCGGTAATAGACCCCACCAGCACCTATGTGTACGTAGTTTCCTCTTGGGCCAGTACCGAACCTCAGTCCTTTTAAACCAATAGATGCACCAACTCCAGATTTAGATAGGTTGAATCTTATTGGTCCAACGCGAATGCTTTTCTTAACGTAAAGGCCCATAGTGACTTCCTGTAATAGTTGCATGGCAAAGCATTTGAGCTATATCTAAGCGAGATTTTACACTGAAACAATGAAAAGATTAAGAAAAGCATAAGTGTACATTTATCTTTTATAGTTAATATTTTCAATATGTTGAAGTTATTGGTCTTAGTTTTATAATTTGTACATTTATAGCAGGCTACCAACAATTTAGACATTCTGTTACTGTCATAGATCAACAAGACGATGAACAAAAAATCTATGATGAAATGTCGTGCCGATTGCGGGGCTTGCTGTATCGCTCCTTCGATTTCAAGCCCAATACCAGGAATGCCGCAGGGTAAACCTGCTAATGTAAGATGTGTTCAGTTATCGGAAGATAACCTATGTAGCATATTTGGATCACCCCTGCGGCCTAAAATATGCGGCAGTTTACAACCGTCGATAGATATGTGTGCTACGAATCGTGAAGAGGCTTTCATTTACCTTGTCCATTTAGAGGAAGCAACAGCACCTGCGATTGGGAACAGTTTCCATCTATAGTTTTATTCTGCTTTATATTGATTTTTTAACCGCACTACTTCCTTGCCTAAAGCTTCATACTCAGCCAACAAAGATGTATAGGCAGAGTACAGTTCGTCTTTGGACATTTTTTTAGTTTTGGATGGACCACGTCTTTTCGTAACCAATTTGTATTCCGAATGAAAACGAAGGTTAATGTATCCATATTTCGTATCCGGCTTAGTTAAGGTGTAAGCTGTTTCATAGACCGAACGCCTCGTTGATGAGTCTATGGATATGGTGTCATTAGTAAAAACCATCTCAGGTGCAGACAGGTACGCGACATTGTCTTCACAGACGAAAGATAACATAAAGCCGATTGGCTGCTTTCAAGTGATGCAATGCTCCAACGGGCAATCCCTATCAGTTTATGATCAGGAAGTCGTTGTTTAATTTTTCTAACTCGATCTATTTCACTTTGTTCGAGGCCCAGAATCAGGGCTATATGGTTGAAAGAACGTTTGAAAATGAATTGCGATTTTACCCGGTTATTGCCAATTCGGTTCAGTTTTACCGTGGAATCGCGAAGGAAATAGGGCTCTTTTTGTGTTCTTTTGGGAAAGATTGTAAAGTGTATATTCATAGTTACATCCACTTGGATTCGTCGTTGATGCCATTATTTATCATCTTTCGCAGACAATCAAAATTTACTTGTCCCAAAAATCGTGACATACAAAGATATGTATTTTTAACTTGTTGATATATAGTGTTTTTATTTTCATCAAAAAGCTGTTAATGCGACATGAAAAAGACATGCATTTAAGTAAGGTGTTGATTTTTAAGTGTTAAATTTACCACTATAATATATAGCAACTTCGGCTGCGCCTCGTTGAAATCATACCAAAGCAATAATTCTGATATTTTTCGAGCGAAGCGAGTTCAGACGTGAGCGTAGCGAACGGATGACGGGGATCGATCTGATCAGGTCATTTTAGCAATATAACATCCGTACTACGAGTCGCGAAGCGACGAAGTATCACGCAGTGAGCGAAGCGAACAAGAGATAGTCCTACCATTAACTTCATACCTTGTTGTGTATCACTTCGGCTTCGCCTCGTGAGACTTCGTCGCTTCGCGACTCGTATGTCATATTAAAGATAAACTGATTTGTAAAGGTAATCGATAGTGATCTGATGATTCAAATTTTTTGTTCGTGGTTTAACAATACAATTTAGATCAAGACATCGAGTCGCGAAGCGAACAAGTGATGGCCTTACTGTTAGCATTCAAAAAAATATAGTGTGTTGCTTCGACTTCGGCTTCGGCTAGTGAAACTTAGTTACTTCGCAACTCGTAGGTCATCATTGGATTAACTTCTATATTTCCATACACTTTTTATCACTTAGTCCATTACTGGTTTGTTGCTGCAGATATTCCCGTGGAGAACGATATCCTGATCACTATGTTGTTGACTGTGATGATCCTGAGACACTTGAAGGCCCGGTATTCTGGTTATCCTATCTGGCAAAAGAGAGAAGTAAGTTGCAGACGGTGGAGGGAACACGAAACTATTCAACATCGAAACTAGGTTGCAAAACGCAACACTCGTAAATATCGCGTAGGAAGCTAGTAGAGCGATTTCATTTGAACGGTCGTGGGTTTTTGATTTTGTGGTGAAAACGGCTGAAGAACGCTCTCAGGGCTTCTGGTGGTGTGTTTTGGATATGGTTGTTGGCTCATTTTTAATTTTAGCGTGCTCCGTTAGATTTTAAAACCCAGAGATTGGGCTAATCGATGCGATGCATGGGGTATAGGTCGCCAATTCTGTGACTATATAGTTTTCCCGCTCCATACCAGGAGCGGATATTGTAATATCCGACTGGTTATTGCCTGTCAGTTAAGGGATAAGTTATGTGTATTGATGTAATCATATTATTCATACACTCTTTGGTTTCACGGTGTATCAGTTTCCTCCACAAATGGGGAGCTACGGAGAAAATCCTCAGCAATTTTCAGTGCTGATAAATGTCGATTGTGTATAAACGCATCATTACAGGGACATTCATCAGGATGCGCTACTCTTGACCATAACCCGCTTTCACTTTTTCGGTAATACCAGCCATAGACTAATCCCGCAGCTGTCATTTCTTGTCCGGGATGTTCAACCATGAGTTCTGATACCTGAATAAGGTCGGCTTCAATCATTACGACACCGACACCTTTTTGGTAGGAGGTGAGGTTTTGCATATTTGTATGCTGGATAAGTTCATCCAGTTCAAGAATGACTGAACCAAACTTAAGCAATAAGGCTTCAAGTTCAGGAAAACGAAGAGGGATAGTTTCAGGTGCGGTTCCAAAAAAAACGACGTCCGGAACTGGAATAATAATTCCGCCAGAAGCATTTCCATCGACCGAACTAAACCGTTCAGACAGACGTGTTCCCCGGAAAAATGCGGTATGAGGCCATGCAATTTTTACAAAACTATCCTGATATTCAGGAAGGCTCAGGGTTCGTTTGAACCAAGGAATAGGGAAATCAGGCTCCCATACTTCTTTGATTTCCCTCCAAGGTAAACTTAGTAAAGCATTGAGGATTGGATCTTCTACTATGGATGGAAATAGATCATCTATGCAAGCAAAGCCAGAGGAAAATGCATAGTCCCGTAAGACTGAACGCGGGGCTGTGATCTGAGCACGAAAACATTTTTTTGGGACAGGGTTTCCTAATAATGGTCCTAGTAACCAAGCTTCCTGAGCGATTGTACGAGGGCGACAACCAGGAAGCGTCACAGAAGAAAGATCGACTAATCCGATTCTTAGGGCCTCTTCTTTGTCGATAATGTAGAGATGACCATCACCGTCCTCAAAATCATATGATGCTAGGCGTTTGAGAAGTAAGACTGGCTCTTCATTACAGTCTTCACTCATCTCAATATGTTTATCTTCGCGGTATATATGGCTTGCGAACCATGTGCTGACTGCGGGATTTGCGGAACAATCAACGTAAAACGACCGCCATCCATAATGCTGGAGAAGAGCTTGGACAAAATGCGGCTCGTTTTTATGCCTGCCAAGGAAAGTCTCAAGTACGTTTCGAGAGTAGGTACACCATTTTAACATTGTACTAGGATGACATATTTGACGATCGGCAGATGCGACAACAGAGGGGTGACCTGGCTGGCCGTAATGGGTTGTTTGTCCACGAAATAGCGCATTTTGCCCATATTCAGCGATTAAATGACGCAAGTCATCGGTAGAGTGAGCTTGGAAATGTTGCATGCATATTCCTCCTGTTGCAAATGACTTACTAATCCCATGCCAGTTTAGCTATTGTAAAATGTGAAGTCTTGATTGATCTTATCCGCCAGGAGCCTTTCAATCTGCTTTACAGATTGGAGTTTCTTGTACTTCTAGCGATCTGCTGGCATCGAAGCGACCTGCTCAGATAGCTTGAGACATCTCAATGTAAGTATGCATTTCTAACTTCCGGTTTTCGCTCACTGCGGACTTTCAGTAAGTGGATCACTTTTTACCCGTCGTTGACACTTCAGCTAAGTTCGCCGAATCGTAACAGGAAAGCCCATTATACACGTGTATAATGGGCTTTCCTGTTACGATTCGTTAGTCTGCTTCCCTTCACTCTAAAGTGTTGTCACCGTTGAGAATCTTTTCCATAGGGAAGAATGACTGTTCGTCACTAAGAGTGGGTAATCAGATTCGGTTACAATCTGTCTGCAGAAACTGTCAGTTCGAGTCCGAGCTAATATAATTAACTTACTAACTCCTTCTTGATTCGGTAAAACGTGGCGCGGCTGATACCCGCTGCTTTCATTATGTGGGCTGGTTTAACGTTCTGCGCCAGCATTTCGTGTACTGTCTCTCGGGCTTCCAGATCTTTTTCTTTCCCCGTGTATAAACCTGCCTGTTTTGCTTTTGCAATTCCCTGTGCCTGGCGTTTACGCCGGGTCTCATAATCTTGTCGTGCCATTGTCGCGAGGATATCGATCAGCATGGCATTGACTGCACGCAGAATACCACTGGTAAGGTCATTAATGGACATTTCAACCATCTGCCAACTGGTTGGCAAATCCATTGATACAATAACCAGCCCTTTACTATTCAGTGTAGCTTTGAGTTCTGCCCATTCTTCATGTTTAAGACGACTGAGACGGTCAATCGCTTCGATGAGAAGCAGATCACCCGGTTGAGCTTCCTCAAGGAGGCGCATTAGTTCTATGCGATCCAGCTTCGCACCGCTGGCATTCTCAATGTATTGTTCGGCAATCTGCCAGTTCTTGTTTTGCGCAAATTCGCGCAGGCTAATCAGTGCACGATCGGCATGTTGGCCTTCTGTTGATGCGCGGCAATAGATACGGACCTTCATGATTTTTCTCATTAAACTATTAAATGCATACCCAAATGATACAGTACATGAATTTGTAGTCAATAGAGTTAATTTAAACCCTATTGAGACTTTGTTTCATGGTCTATATCAGGTATACCCGAATGAGATGATAAAATGCTTAGCGGTACTTATCTGTTGATCTAACCGTAATGATTAAATAGTACACATACAGGTATGTGGATTTTGATATCGAACTCATTTCAATAATCTTATTCATTAAAAAAAATATTTTTCATTTATAGTATTACGCTCCATCATTACCTCAGAAGGATTAGAAGAATGGTTGTCGGTTCAAGGTGGTACAAATTTGATTTCCACAATCACACTCCTGCTTCAGAAGATTACGCTGACAAAACATTGAGTGATAGAGAGTGGTTATTGTCATATATGCGTCGACAGGTTGATGCGGTCATTATTAGCGATCACAATACCGGTGCTAAAATTGACTCGCTGAAAGCCGAGTTGCAGCGAATGAAAGTTGATGCTGGTGAAGGCGGGTTGGAAGGATTTCGACCACTGACCCTTTTCCCTGGAGTTGAACTTACTGCCACGGGAAATGTTCACATTCTTGCTGTATTAAACCCAGAGTGTACTGGTGGAGACATCGAGCGACTAATCGGACAATGTAATGGTTCAGCCCCCATCCCGCGACAAATTCCAAATCATCAGTTGGCATTACATAATGGTCCTGCCGGAATTGTTGGTATAATCAGGCAAAATCCAGATGCATTATGCATCTTGGCTCACATTGATGCTCCGAAAGGTGTGCTTACCAGCCAACGTAATTTAGCTGAGTTGGAGGCGACCTTTGCTGCCGGTCCTCACGCTGTAGAAATTCGTTCTGACCCTGCAGAGATACAGAATGGTACACACAAGAGGTTAATAAAGGATCTCCCTTGGATTAGAGGCTCAGATGCTCATGAGCCTGGTAGCGCTGGTTTACGTACATGCTGGTTAAAAATGTCTGAGCCAAATTTTGATGGTCTTCGCAACGCTCTTCTCGACCATGAAAATTGTGTACTCTTCGACAAACAACCTCCAGCAGAACCAGCCCAGCATATTCGTAGTCTCAGAATACGAACTCGGCTATGCAAGGCTGAAAACGGAGCACCTGCATCAGTAAATCTTAGCCCCTTTTATAACGCTGTCATAGGTTCCCGAGGTAGCGGTAAGTCCACTCTGGTTGAAAGTATCCGCTTAGTTATGAGAAAAGTTGATGGCTTGTCTCAGAACCACTCAGAATTACTTCAGTTATTCAAACAAAACGGACGGGGAATGGATGATAATTCAGAAATAGAATGCGTCTACCGTAAAGACGGTACGGATTTCAAACTTTCATGGCGTCCCGGCGATATTCATACACTTCAGACATGGCAGAATGGACATTGGGAGGACGATCATCACTGGTCTCCTGACCGTTTTGCTATTTCTGTATTCAGTCAGAAAATGCTTTTTGAGCTGGCGTCAGATAATGATGCTTTCCTGCAGGTATGTGACAGCAGTCCAATCGTAGATAAACGAACTTGGACTGAGCACTGGGAACAACTCATTCGTGATTTTAAGAATGAACGTATTACTTACCGTGGCCTACTTTCTCGGCAGAATACTGCCTCTGCGCTTACCGGTGAGCTTGGAGATATTAGAAGATCCATTGCCCAACTGAGTGAGAGCGACTATTTTCCGATTCGCAACCGCCTAGCCAGTGCAGAAAAAGAACTAACTGAAAGCAATGACTGCCTGAATACATACCGACAGTTATTAGATTCACTATCTAATTTGCTGCCTGAGAGTGCTTCATCTGATGGTGAAGAAAAAACCGAGGTATCAGCAGCATATATATCATTGATGGCGAAAATTCAAACTGTTCAGACTTCTTTATATGCAAGCATTTCTGGCATTGTTACTGAACATCTTAGCCATCTGGAACAATTGAAAGCTGATGTGGATTATCTGACTCTGGCTGAGTCAGTTGGTACTGAAAAAGAGAATGTACTAAAAGAGGCTGACCAGTTACGTGCGCAGGGACTAAACCCTGATATGCTTAATGATCTAGTGGAACGTAAGGAAAAGGTTAGTGCATCACTCCGTGAATATGCAGATCTTGATGGATTGGTAGCTGCTTCAGCAACACGTATTGAAGACCTAATGAGACAGTTGCAAGCACATAGAAAGGAGCTTACCGCACGTCGGCGGGAATTTATCGCGACTCTCAACCTTAATGATCTAGACGTTAAAATTTTACCTCTTTCTGCGCCACCAGAAGCGGTTATTACTGACTATCAAAGTACTACGGGTATTAATAATTTCACCGATCGTATATACGATACAGAACAACGTAGTGGACTTCTTGCGGAATTAATTAACCATTACCCCATAGATCCACGACCTGCTGTTACTGAACAGAAATATGCGCTCCTACAAACTCTCAAAAATCTGCATAGGGATATAAAGGAAGGTGTAGAAGGAACTGGGCAGGACATACATGGTGCTTTTTCCAGACGACTGGGTCAACTGACTGATGATAACTTAGATAATTTAATGTGCTGGTTCCCTGATGACGGTATTAACATTCGCTATCGTGCCCACAGCGGAAATATGGAAGATATCTCGTTAGCCTCACCTGGACAGAAAGGTGCTAGCATGCTGCAATTTTTACTTTCTTATGGGACAGATCCTCTAATATTGGATCAACCTGAAGATGATCTTGATTGCATGATGTTAAGCAAGAGTGTGATTCCGGCTATTGTTTCGAACAAGCAACGCCGTCAATTGATAATTGTTTCACATTCTGCACCTATAGTTGTTAACGGTGATGCGGAATATGTAATCAGTATGGCACATGACCGTCACGGATTAAGGCCTGCATTGTGTGGTGCGCTGCAAGAAACGAAAATGAAGCAATTAATATGTAGTCAGATGGAGGGAGGAGAAAAAGCATTCAGATCCCGATTTAATCGAATTCTAAATATCAGCTAACACACTTTATACTCCATATAATCAACCCCGGAAACTGCATACAGAACTGCGACCCTTCCGGGGGTATTTGTTTCGAACTATAGGTAGTTGGGAAGTTTCAATTTTGTTATATATCATGTTACCTTAAAATTGAATTAATAGTTACCGGTTATTTATACTAATATCTTTAAGATTACATCTGGCTTAACTTTTTTTGCCGATATGCGTTTTTTATCCGGTATAATTGCTGTATCTTGGTGGCGGATGTTGAGATAATCAACCCTACATTTGAAGAGTAAGAAAACATTACTTCTGGTAAATCCCCCGGTTATAGACTCCATCATTAACAACCTATCGATTTTTACGGTTTTTTTTGAGGGGGTGCTGTTGCGGAGGCGCTGTAGAAAAAAACACAACTTTTACATCGGGGTTTTAGCTGATATGAGGTGGTTGCTATTCCGTAAAGGAGGTAGAATCCTCAGGCGATAGCGACGGTAATCTTAATATTATTATATAACAACTATAAGGTGATATCATATCATTCTTGCATGAGTTCTATTTTTGTTAAATGATTTCCACTGCAGTATATTTTCACGTCAGGAGATGGGGACTTTACTAACTTACGGATCTCATTCATTATATCTTGCGATAAGATATCACTGCCTTTCATGTACATAACCTTACGGGTATTAATACCTGATATGTCCGTGAAGCTACTGTGGACCCATGCATCAGGTATTTCGATTCTATGTATAAGTTTCATGAATTCTATTATGAATATATCAGTTAAGTGAAATTCTCCAATCATGTTTTCCCCTTTATAGGTGTGATCTGGAGGTAACGCCATCCAATCCTTTTTTAAAACAAAAGTTAGAGCGTCATTTTTCATTTTCAGACTCCAGTTCAATAATACGCTTATTGGTCATATCAATTAAGCATTGCATATCTTGGTTGCAAATCGCCTGTTGTTTAATCCATTTTCGTTGTGATGGTATCAAAAATTTGCGTTTTTCAAATGGTAGTTTTTTCCATATGTCATTGAGTTTTGTATCTGCAATACGATACTCCTCATCAGGGGGGGGCTGGTAATGTTAGCTTATCCTGATCATATTTTAGATTTTTTACTTTATTCTGAAAATATGATTTATCAGCACACGCTCTTTCCCAATTTTTTGAGACCTTTGTAGCTATGTCTTCAACCATCATTTCACGAAGGGTATATCCTTTTAATTTTGCACCTTCTTCCAATATCAAGCGATTCTCATAAGGGATTGCCTTCAATTGTTGATCAATATTCAGTTCAGGTGCATCAGATTCTTTAATGAATAACTTAATTTCTTCTATCGTCGGTGCTCCACGTTTGCACATGGCGTCTTCATTTTTAAACAATTCTTTTGTTAACTTACGCGCGGGCTTATCTGGATTCGAACACTTTTCTTTTATTCTGGCTTTAATTCTTTCAGACTGTTCATTAATGATCATACGAGCTGCAGCAGGATCATTTTGATACATTGGACGTACGAGAGGAACATTTAGCAATATGAGTTCTATGTCATCTGACGCAGGGCCACCATTCAGGCAAAGCTCACTTGCTGGGAGCGCCAGGAGGTCATCTACAGTACCCATGTTACGGAAGCTGATGTGGTTATCGGGGATTGCTGTAGCGGTGCCTGTAAACAACAATGCATTCAACACTATGATATTAATGAACTTTCTGGCTTCATTTCTAAGTCTTTCCTTGTGCTATTGCAAACTGTTCTTTTCAGAGACGAAATTTGGTAGATTTCCAACCGAAGTGTGATTGGAAAACTCGATTTTACATTGATCCGTAAAATCTATCAATATGGTTAAATTAATCTGTAAAAACGATCAATTGAGGACTGAGAATTTGGAGACTGCATCGAATTTAATGAAAAAATCATAGGGTGATTGAGGGGCTTCCCCTTGTCTGGTAGGCAAGGGGAAAGTTGTTCAGTGTGAGAGTTTTTCTAAGTCTTCCAGCGAGTTAATCTCGTATTTAGTGCCGTTCACAGTTGCATAAGTTTTGCTTGTAGAGCCATCCACTATGATAGCCATTCCATTACCTTCGTCTTGGCTTGTGCCATTCTCCAACTCGGTGATATATGTCGGGTTCAGAAGACTTACTTCTTGTTTTTCCTTAATATTCTGCGCAAATTTTTCAGGCGAAATCAGTTCATCAATGAAGGAATGCATCACAAATCCTTGCATTTTTAGTAAGTCATGATCGTTTACAGTCTGTGCTTCTACATACGAAACACCTGGTGACCGGTTTCGATTGAACTTAATCACTATCCTTTGTTTCGTCTCGTCGGCGAAGGTTACTTCAAAATGACCATGCCGCCTATCTATGTCATAGCAATCAATACGTTTGATCGCTTGCTTAACCTTCAGCCTAATTCGCTTACGGTCAGGGTTCTTAGTGTCATGAACATCGAAATTTCGAAATTGATCCCAGCCCGTAGTTTGAATTTCTGAGCGGCTAATTTTGTAATGTTGAAATTCTCTCTCAAGCGCTATTTTTTTCTGACTATTGACATTAATCTGTTCTGCCAATTCTTCGAGCTCATCTGTCAAAGTTGCCAACTTTAGCAGTTTTTTAACAGCCTCTGATGCCTTTTCAATCTCAGATTCATACCAGGCCGTTTTATCTTCTTGGTGGTTGTTCCAGACGTGATCAGCGATTAGTTGCAAAACAGTGTGCTCAAGCTGGTATGACGTAAAACCTTTTTTACCGTAAGGTTTACCCTGAACGATTTTGGAACCGCATATATAACGGTACTTGTTTTCACTTGAACCTGATTTGAACATGAAAAAACCACAGTTGCCACAAAAGAGAATACCGATACCTGAGAGTAGTGGAATTTCTGGTTCAGGGTTACCTGTTGGATATTTTGATGAATTACGAGTAATGGCGCGGTGTCGATCTAATTTCGAAAGCGTCAAGTAGTCCGCCTCCGACATAAGTGCGGGATAGTAATCACGAATAATGAATGTTTCTTTCAACGGCTCATCTGATTCGGAATCGTATATAATGGCACCTGATTCATCGCGTTTATCCAGCGTGAAGGTTTTTTGTCCGTGAACAGTGGGGTTCAAAAAGGTCCTGATCAAATGTTTACCCCATTGTTCAGTTTTGGGTGTAAGCGATTGACCTTTCCGGTCTTTATAAACCCGCTTTTTAGGGGCAGGGTAATGTTCATTAAGATATCGTTGGATTCCAAGAAGAGTTTCACCGTTTTGTTTAAGTTCGATAATCTTTTGGGCGGCGGTAAAATAAATAGGATGTGGAGTAACGTATCCTGATTTGGTATCTACCCACCAAACATTCTGACCGACAGATTCTATTGCTTTTGCTGGCGTTCCCGTTTCTCTTGTCAGGTTGTGCCGTATCAACGACCGGGCCTGGGCTTCAACTCGATTCTTTTTTGTCAACGATTCGTCGTGGGCGCGTGTGAACATCAACAATGAAATGATTAAATCAGTTGGATTATTCTTTACGTCCGCGTACTTATAGACCTTTTCATCCATGCCAGTAACAACGACTATTCCCTTGCTAAGTATGTTCTTGAATATATCCAAAGCGGTCCAGGCATCATCACGGCTAATGCGGTCAAGATTTTCGACTACTAGCCAAGAGCCAACGGGAACTTTAGTCCCAATCTGCTTGATGAACTCCGATAGCTTCCCTTCATGAGCATTTTTTCCTTTGAACGCGGACATACCGAGATCGTGGAAAGCCGTTGTATCAAGTTCGAGATTATAACGGGCCGCAATTTTTAGAGCGGTATCTTGCTGACGCTCCAAGGAGTTACCTTCACGTTGTTTCACAGATGAAAAACGCACGTACGAATACAGCTTTGGCTTCATTTGTGGTTTTACCTCCGTTAATATAAATAGGAAAAATTAAGAAGATTGTGGTACGGAGAAAGAAGCGAATTGTGAATGAATAGTGTACATAATCTGTCATTAATTACTACTATTTTTTGTATGAAAGTGGTAGATTGTCATATGATAAATAACGTGAGAAAATGTAATGTCGATCGAATTTGACCCTTATAGTTTAGTTGTTTCTATAAACAATCTTAATGCTACCTTAAAAGAGGTTGATTATTTTAAAGATTATATTTTGCCTATAGTTAGCCTGATTGTAAGTGGAATATTTGGATACATAATCGCCATTCGCGGGTATAAATGGCAGGAATGTGTTCAGAATGAACGAATTAAGGTTGATACAATTAATAAAACGATAATGATGTTTCAGGATATGCAAAATAATCTTGTTGCAATCAAAGCTACATATTCTGACGGTCTGAGTCATCACCCGCTTCAAAGGGCAGGTTATATGCCTTTTATCATATGTGATGAAACAATTATGTATTGTGAATCAGAACGGTTGGTGCAGGTTGGATTAAGTGATAACACTGGTAGCAAAGCCTGGAAGTTGTTACATAAAAAGAATAAGTGTAATATTAAAGCAACGCCGTGGCTTCAGGCTCCTACAATTTTTACAGTTGTTTCTAATTACAATCATCTGATTGTACTGTTAAAAACTAGAAATCAATTAGATCTTGATGTTAAGTCAATGCTATCGGAAAAGTATGGTAGTGAATATGGTATGGGAATGACTGAAGATAAATTATATGAGGCATTAGGTAGGTCTTTATTTGTGAAATATTTCGATGCAACAGAATTATTGATATTGCAAGTGGATAATATGATTATTAGTATTAATGATTTCCTTACTCATTATCCTAATGAAGTGTCTTTAAAAGTTAATAAAAAATATCTATCCAACTATAAAGTAATTGTAAACTACATAAACGAAACTACTCCCTATATATCTATGCTTAAAAGAACGCCAGCGCTAGATATAAAAGTTATGTCTTCCTTAGTAAGGATGGATACTGTTGAAGCAATGCGAAAATATAGGGATTATACAACTATACAAACAAATTAATGAGTCGGGTAAAGGTGAGCTTCTGGTATTGCATCAGATTAATTAGCAGAGGGGTTCCTAGTTTGTGTAATAATGTAACCGCTTTTGAAAAGTCTGTTTGGTTTTTTACGTGCATCTACACATTGTTTTCATACATGCCATGGGTTTGTCTGAGTAATAATTATTAGGATATAGGCTCGTACTTTTCTTTGTGCAACAAATTTAAAGCTGCATTTCATATGCTGCTGTATTTTTGCAAGCACTTCGCACAGTCACAACATCAGGGTGATTGCTCAATTTCCAAGACATGATAATCAGTAGAAGAGCCCTGCATTTTATACTGCGAATAATTGACTATTAGGCAAGCCGGCTAACACCCGTTGTATCCAGCTTTCCGAGCGCAATTTATGCCTTATTTTCGGCTCCCCTCTGCGCCC
>OKVI01000910.1_pt1 | contig 14365 bp, 13 predicted proteins | sample 1607001 | NCBI WGS metagenome assembly OKVI01 (sample SAMN03281018, study PRJEB24777) | human gut metagenome | isolation source: fecal sample PR128 from 1 month old male Malay infant, vaginal delivered...
TATGCGTATACAAATTCATCATAAACCACTTAATGGTTATTTTCAATCACTTTATAAGAGTATAAAATAAACATATATACTGCATATATTATGTACGTTATAAACGAGGCTATTATGAGTAAAAGTTTTGAGCAACTCGGTTGCAGTAAAATTAATATTGGTCTTGCTATTACAGGCAAGCGTGAAGATGGCTACCACGATATCGACTCTATCTTCCAATCTATTCGCCTTAGCGATTCCATTTATTTTGCTAAGCATCATTCCGTAGTATTCTCCGGCGGGGCTCCAGAATTGCCTGAGTATATGCAAAAACTCGTCACTTACGGCGAAGAGAATCTTGCCCTAAAAGCATTACGAGCACTCCAAGCCTATACAGGCTGCAAAGCGGGGGCTGCAATCCACCTATTAAAACGCGTACCGATCCAAGCAGGTCTTGGTGGTGGTAGTGCTGATGCAGCTGCTATGTTAATGGGCCTCAACCGTTTCTGGGACTTGCGCCTTACTCAAGAGGAACTATTAAAAATAGGTGCTACACTTGGCTCTGATGTGCCATTCCTATTACAAGGCGGTACAGCACGTGGCACAGGTCGTGGCGAAATATTAACGTACGGAAAATCTCCAGAGCCACATTGGCTATTGCTAGTGAAACCTAAGGTTTCTGTATCTACAGCGGCTGCTTATGGACGCTTTAATGACAAATCAGTGGCAACAAAACAAACCATCGATACAGTCCAACGACACCTAGAAAACAATGACTTAAAATCAGCGTTCCTTGCTAGTGCTAATACATTTGAAGAACTACTCTTCCCAGACCACGAAGAACTTGTCATTTGTAAAGAATTCTTCACTAGCCGCGGCTATCCAACCATCATGACTGGTAGTGGTCCTACAATGGTGGTATTGCTGAACAAACCGATGGAAGCATTACAACTACAAGAAGAAATCAAAGCAGCAGGCCATGATTGGCTATCTCTTATTACAAAAACATGTACACAGGAGGACTTACCATGACAAAACGGTTACAACCAATACGCCTCGATGCGTATAAACCTCTACGCGAAGTTGTAAGTGAAACATTGCGTCAAGCAATTCAAGATGGCATTTTAAAACCAGGTGAACGCCTCATGGAAATTCCTCTAGCCGAAGAACTTGGTGTAAGCCGTACACCAATTCGCGAAGCTATACGTAAACTTGAATTAGAAGGCTTTGTTGTCATGGTACCTCGCCGTGGCACATACGTGGCCAATATATCGTTAAAGGATATTACCCAAGTATTTGAAATTCGTTCTGCCCTCGAAGAGCTAGCAGCTGGTCTTGCAGCAGAACGTATCACTGCAGAAGAAATCGAAACATTAGAACGAATGCTCGTCGAGATTGGCGATCATATGGAAAACAAGGATATGGAATCCGTTGTAGCAGCGGACGTGGAATTCCACGAAGTACTATACCGTGCCTCTCGTAATGAACGTTTAGCAGATATCGTACACAACTTGCGGGAACAAACCTATCGATTCCGTAGCTTCTCTATGAACCAACCGGGTCGCCTTAGAAAAACATGGGAAGAACATCGCCAACTCGTAGAGGCTATTGCTTCTCATAATGCAACACAAGCTCGTAAATTGGCTCAGATTCACATGGAACACTCTGAACAGACCTTATTACAAGGTATGGAAGAATCCCAAGAATTTATCAAGGCATAAGAAGTTCCCTTACCTACAATAGAATAATAAATGACTAACAAATCCCTCACGTTTGTGAGGGATTTTTATTTTACAGACTCTATAGAAATTGATACAATAACATCAATAACTATATAGAATTATTTTATATGAAAGGGGCTTTTTTATGGAAGCAATGCTCAACGATGCTATATCCACCATAAATGGCTATTTATGGAGTTATTTCATCATCTTTATCCTCATCGGCGCAGGTCTCTTCTTTACAATGACAACGAATTTTGTACAAATTCGGATGATCAAAGAAATGATTCGCCTCGTAATCAGTGGTGCAGGTAGTTCTACTGAAAAAAATCATGTATCCTCATTCCAAGCATTCTGTGTTAGTACTGCATCCCGTGTTGGGGTTGGTAATATCGCAGGTATCGCCATTGCCGTTGTTCTCGGCGGTCCTGGTGCGGTCTTCTGGATGTGGGTTATTGCACTCATCGGTGCTGCTACAGGTTTTATCGAATCTACATTGGCGCAAATCTACAAGGAACCTGTTGCTAAAGGTGGCTTTTACGGTGGTCCAGCTTACTACATTCGCTATGGTTTAAACAACAAAGCATTATCTGTTTTGTTCGCCATTTTGATCAGTATTACATATGGTTGGATTTACAACTCTGTACAAGCTAACACATTGGCTGCATCTCTCCAAGTATTTAACTTCGATGTATCCTATACTGGCGCTGTAGTAGCAATTCTTCTTGGCATTATCATTTTCGGTGGCATTAGCCGCGTTGCTAAAGCATCTGAAATCATCGTTCCAATCATGGCGGTTCTATACATCGCTACTGCATTATTCGTAGTAATTATGAATATTACTCAATTCCCACATGTAATCTACACTATTTTCTCTTCCGCTTTTGAACCTGTAGCAGCAGGCGGTGGCTTGCTAGGCGCCACTGTAATGAATGGTATTAAACGCGGTCTATTCTCTAACGAAGCTGGTGAAGGTTCTGTACCTAACGCAGCGGCTACTGCAGCTGTTAACCACCCTGTTGAACAAGGTCTTGTACAAGCATTCGGCGTATTCCTTGATACATTTATCATTTGTACAGCTTCTGCTTTCATCGTACTCGTCGTTGGCGACTATAGCACAACAGGTTTAACTGGTGTTGCTCTAGTACAACATAACCTCGAACAACAACTTGGTTCTTGGGCACCAACAGCGGTAGCAATCTTTATCGTAATGTTCTCCTTCAGTTCCTTAATTGGTAACTATTACTACGGCGAAATTAATATTAGCCACTTAACAGAGAAGAAATTCTATCTTCATTTGTTCCGTATCGGTGTAATAATCATGACATTCGTAGGCTCTATTGCCTCCCTTGATTTAGTATGGAATTTAGCCGATTTATTCATGGCCTTCTTAGTATTAACTAATATTAGTTCCATCGTACGTATGGGCCGCACAGCAGGTCTTGCCCTTGATGACTATATCAAACAACGCAAAGCAGGCATCGAAACACCTGTATTTAACCGTTCTGTTCTTAATCATACATACGGTATCGTATGGTGGGGTGACGGTCAAACTACAGACTCTTCTGTACCTCCTACTCCAGTGGAAGCTACAATGGAAAAATAAAATATATTCTCTTATGAGACCGGTGAAAGTATATTTCATCGGTCTCTTTTTATTTTTGTAAAAGTATCCATTTATACTGTAAAAACTACGATTTATATCTAACTCCAGGAGTGACTATAATCACAGTAAATATCTATATTCTATACACTTTTCAAGCATTAAAAACTATAGAATATAGTTATAAAATTATAAAGGGTATTATGTATACAACGTCGAATACTACAGTATGTCTAAAATTAGCAAAACTTAATTTACTCTTATATACAGGAGGTTATTATGAGTGGTTATAATCCTTATGAAAACATGCTAAATACGTTAGATGTAGCAGCAGAAAAACTCGGTTATTCTCGTAGTGAGTACGAAGTATTACGTCATCCTGAACGAGAACTAAAAGTAGCTGTGCCTCTTCAACTAGACAATGGTGAAGTTCGCGTATACGAAGGTTACCGTTGCCAACACTCCACATTACGTGGTAGCGCTAAAGGTGGTCTTCGCTTCCATCCTGACTCCGACGAAAACGAAGTTCGTGCATTGGCAGCTTGGATGACTATTAAAAATGCTATCGCTAACATTCCTTATGGAGGTGGTAAAGGCGGTATCAAGGTTGATCCTAAAACATTGAACCCTCGCGAATTAGAACGCTTGACTCGTAACTTTGTACGTCGTATTGCTCCTATCATTGGCGTAAATACTGACGTGCCTGCACCAGACGTAAATACAAACGCTCAAATCATGAGCTGGATTGCTGATGAATACAGCACATTAAAAGGCGAATGGAGCCCTGGTATCGTTACTGGTAAACCTATTGAAGTAGGCGGATCCTTAGGTCGTAATGAAGCAACTGGCCGTGGCTGTCTCATCGCATTACAAAGCTACCTCGCTAAGAAAAACTTAGACATTAAAAACCTTACTGTAGCTGTTCAAGGCTTCGGTAACGTAGGTTCCGTAGGTGCTCGTCTCATTGCACAAGCAGGCGCTAAAGTTGTTGCTATCGGCGACGTAAGCGTTAATATCTACAACCCTAACGGTCTTGATGTGGAAAAAGCATACGAATATGCTAACTCCCATGGTCGTTCCCTTGAAGGTTACAGCGAACCAGGCATGACTACAATTGGCGCCCAAGAATTATTGGCTCAACCAGTTGATGTATTGTACATGGCAGCTCTTGAAAACCAATTGAACAAAGACAACATGGAAAATATCCAAGCTAAAATTATCTTGGAAGGTGCTAACGGCCCTACTACTAATGATGCAGATAAATACTTCTATGAAAAAGGTATCGACATCATCCCTGACGTTCTTGCGAACGGCGGCGGCGTAGTTGTATCCTACTATGAATGGGTACAAAACAAAGCAAGCTTCTACTGGACTGAAGAAGAAGTTAACGAACGGTTAACTAAGAATATGCAAAATAGTTTTGAAGCAGTTTGGGAAATGCAACATAAATACAATGTACCACCTCGTCAAGCAGCGTACATGGTTGCCCTTGAACGCCTCGTAGTAGAAACTAAATGGCGCGGTTATAACTGCTAATTCTTTCAACCTCCATAACATTTAGCCATAAAAAAGGCGTAAGCTCATTTGAGCTTACGCCTTTTTGTTTGTTAACTTTGTTTAGTTTTACTTGAAAGCACCTAAAATAGCTGCCATGCTAGGACGGCTGATCAAAGCTTTCACTAAAACAGAACCAAGAACGGCTGGAATTGTTTGACCTACGATAAGGTTCAATACTAATGGCCAGTATGGAAGGCCTAGTAATGGGCTAAGCCATAATGGTACACATAGGGCTGGCACAAAGATGATTGGCAAAATCGCCCACCAAGCACTGAGGCCCATCTTGCGCATGCAAACGATGATACCTGTTGTTAAGATACCAACGCCAAAGCCACCTACCATGTCGAGGATACCGAGGCCACCGAATAGGAAGTTAGAAATGAGGTTGCCAATCCCCATGGGAATCACCAAGAACGGAAAGGCATAAGCAAGTGCATATAATGATGTTGCTATACGAATTTGATACGCCCCGAAGGAAACGCTTTGCGTTAAATAGAGTACGACGATGTACAATGCCACAACCATGGCAGAAATAGTCAATTTACGTGTAGTAATCATAACACTCACCTCCTCAAAATAAAAAAAGCATGGCAAAACTACCATGCTAAAAATGCTTATGAATTTCCGTAGTTTTGTTTAGAGACAGGATGGTTTCAAACTGTCTTATTTAGTTGTGCCCTTATAATATCATATATTTTCGATATTCACAAGTTATGGAAAGATTAAAGCGGCTTGTTACAGTAACGACTATTGTTGTGTTGTTGGCAAGGACGGGGTGTCAGAAAATACCTTTCCTCATCGCTCCACTGGCGAACCGGTCATCGGCCTAGGGCCTCGACCTGCCAAAGTCGCTCTTTGAAAAGGTATTTTCTTCCACTGCGAATTTAACAAATCAACATTACAGATACATAGTGACGTAAAAGGCCGCTTTAACTCAGCCTCCTCCACATGATAAATAATATAAAATATATTACGCATCAAAGCGCCGCAACTAGCCTAAGCCAGTTGAGGTGAGTTAGTGACGTATAAGTCCGCCTTGAAGCACATATACCTGCTACTCTATTAGAATATATGTAAAGTAGCCGCCTAAAAGGCGACTACTTGTCTAAGCCAGTTTATAGGTGTTATAGAGTCGAGTGTTATAGAGCCGGGTCTTCGACGCCGTTTGCGCGGAATGCTTCGGCTCTGTCGATGCAGGTGCCACAGTGTCCGCATGGTTTGTCGCCGCCTTCGTAGCAGGACCAGGTTAGGTGGTATGGTACGCCAAGGCGTAGTCCTTCTTTTACGACGTCTGCTTTGTTGTGGTTAATGAATGGTGCTTCTAGGGAGCATTCTTTCCCAGATCCTTCAAAGATAGCGTCACCCATAGATTTGTAGAAGTGTTCAGTACAGTCTGGGTATGCATTGCCAGCCGCATCATCGCTATGGGCACCATAGTAGATATAGCCACAGTCTAGAGATAAGGCTAAGGAAGCCGCCGCAGATAGGAATAGACCATTTCTAAATGGCACATAGGTACTAACCGTACCTTCTCCTTCTGTTTCTTGTTGTTCCTTGTATGAACCTTGAGGTATTGCCTCTGTGGATTGGGTCAATAAAGAGCAATTGCTGAAGGCAAACAATTTAGTGACATCCATCGTTTTACCTTCAATTCCATAATAAGCGAGAATAGATGCAGCAGCCTCTAGTTCTTTACTATGTTTTTGACCATATTGAATGGATAACGGCACTACATTGTCTTTGCCAAATCTTTCAATAGCTAGCGCTAAACATGTAGTACTATCTACACCACCGCTGAATAAGACAACAGCCTTTTGTTTTTGTGCCATAAGGTCTCCTTTCACCTATTACAACAGCCCCATCCGTAGATGAGGCTGTACTTTTACATTCACTGAAATTTTATAGATCAATAACCAATTCTACTGGGCAGTGATCAGAGCCAAAGATTTGTTGATGAATCTTTGCTTCTTGAATCTTATCGTCAAGGCGCTTGGATGTGATGAAATAGTCAATTCTCCATCCTGTATTCCGTTCACGAGCTTTCCCCATGTAGGACCACCAGCTATATTCTTCAATAGCATCTGGGTATAGATGGCGGAATGTATCTGTGAAGCCAGATTCTAAAAGCTCTGTCATTTTTGCACGTTCTTCATCAGAGAAGCCTGCATTTTTACGGTTCGTCTTAGGGTTTTTAAGGTCGATTTCTTGGTGAGCTACGTTAAGATCACCACAGAGGATAACAGGTTTTTTCTTATCTAATTCAAGCAAATAGTTGCGAAATGCATCTTCCCAAGTCATGCGGTACTCAAGACGAGCCAATTCACGCTGGCTATTTGGAGTATAGCAGCATACTAAATAGAAATTATCATATTCAGCAGTAATAACACGGCCCTCTTGATCGTGTTCTTCAATACCGATACCGTTAGTTATGGACAACGGTTTAATGCGCGTAAATACAGCGGTACCACTGTAACCTTTTTTCACAGCACTATTCCAATATTGCTCATAGCCTGGCAATTCCAAAGAAATTTGATCAGGTTGCAATTTTGTTTCTTGTAAACAGAAAATATCTGCATCTAGTTCGTTAAAGGATTCCATAAATCCTTTTGTTACAGCGGCACGAAGGCCGTTTACATTCCAAGAAATTAATTTCAATTCTTACTCCTTATTCTAATAGTGCTTTTACATATCAATATAGTTTGTGAAAGCCTCTATTTCAACATTTTCCTTATATTTCAACATTTTCCTTATATTTCAAAAATATTCTTATTTATACTAGAAATTATAGTATGTTATACAGTTTAACCAGAAAATTGTACATTACTATTGTTTGTGTTTCTTTGCATGCCTTGCTTCTGCACGAGCTTTTCGAGCATTTTCATTTGCTTTCAAGTCACTTTCACGTTTTTCACGGAAATAATTTGCTGCTGTAGACAAAACAAGAATTACCAATACAGTCACATTAAACATGCCTGGACCGAAGGTATAGATGTGATAACACAAATAGCCAAAAGCAACTATGGTTAGTAAATGTTTCAAAGTATTCATTTGGCCTCCTGTATTATCTTAATGTTTCTACACCAGTCTTAAGTGGGAAGCCATCATAGGTTACCCAGTCACTAGAGCTACCAACATATAAGGCAGATTCAAGACCTACCTCACTCATTGTTAAAAGCGCATTACAAGCAGTTACACCGGAACCGCAGTAGGTCACAACAGGTCTATTTTGGTAGATTTCATTATAATACTGAGCTTCTAAATCTTTTACAGACTTAGGACCATCTACGGTATAACCACTTTCATAAAAATGATTAACAGCACCAGGAATGTGACCAGTCATGCCATCCATCGTATCTACTTGAGACCCATCGTAACGGAAAGGCGCACGAGCATCGATGATAACATGATCTCCGCTTTCACTAGCCTTGAGAACCTCATCACGGCTCATAACCATATGAGTTTGCAATTCATAGTTAAAAACAGTTGGTTCTGTAGGCAATGGAGTAGGATCTTTAGTAAGAAGATGACCTTCCTTAACCCAACGTTCAATGCCGCCAGACAACACGCGCACATCAGATAAACCCATGTAACGCAAAGTCCACCATAGACGGCCCGCCAAGAAGAGCCAAGAATCATACACAACGACCTTGGAGTCGCGAGTGATACCATAAGACTCAAAAGTATGCGCCAATTGCTCCATATCTGGCAATGGATGACGACCGCCATGCTGCCCCAAAGGACCTGTTAAATCTTTATCTAAATCTACGGGAAAAGAACCTTTAATATGGCCTTTTTTATAATCTTGATAACCGCGGGCATCTAACACGATGACCTCATCGAGACAAGCTAATAATTCTTTAGGAGTGATGAAATTTGACATATGTACTCCTTTCTATGATTATATCGAAAAATACAAATTTGATAATAATATTATATAACGATATGTAACTATGGACAATGAATATCAAAATATAATTTGAACAATACTTATATATGTACAAATACGACTTTAATATTCAAAGTATCCTAATCAAAAATAAAGGGTACGTCTATATAACTATAGGCGTACCCTTATATATGTTAATGTAATTCAATTATAAAAGAAAAGAATTTCCACAACGTAAACATACATATGTATGCTCCCAGTCACGACGTAATACTGGATAAGTGTCTCTATTCCAAACATATCGTTGATATGTTTTATATATTAACAACGCATATGCACCAAAATAAATAATTAGAGAAGCCTCATGCTTGCTTAGACCTGAGATCCAAAGCAACAATACGAGACCAAATTGAATTGCAATCCACCACTTTAAAATATATGTAACAATTGATTTTTTCATTGGTGGTTTTGCCATCATAGAAAGTGCTGTTTGTTGTGTACCTACGGTATTACCAATACCAACACCAACTCGACCGCCGGCACCAATACCTACACCTGTAGTTACACCATTTACATTGGAAAAACCACCAGCATAAGCAATATTATAACTTTGGATATTTTCTGATTGGCAATATGGACATACGTATGCATTCTCGCTCATAATTCTCTCTCCTATTGTATCTCAAATTATTATAATCGTTTATATCCTACTTACTGTTAATGAGAAAGTAATGAGAGTCACATTATTTTTAATGCTAAAAAGTCTCTATCGTAGATAGAGACTTTTTCGTAATTAAAAGATAACTTTATAATATTGTTTGAATGCCCTTACTGAAAATACTAAAAGAAAAGAGCTCTATATTAGAGCTCCTTTTTTAGATAGCATCAATTTTTTGAAGCTCATCACCTATACGTTTTACGATGCCAGTCACAAGCGCATTACCCATGAAGAACATACGCATACGATCAGATACTTCTACAACTTCACCTTTTGCGTTACGTTTATAACGAGTCCAGTCATCAGGGAAGTCTTGTAAACGCTCAGCTTCGATTGGTGTAATAAGTCGATATTTACCATTAATTTTTAAAAGATGTGTAGAGCGATTAACACTTCCTTCAGAGGTAAGCATTGTACGCCCCGGTAGTTCAAGAGAGTCATATTCACTCATACCACCTTCAGAGAAGGTATAAGTATGACCGTTTGCTGCAGTCCGTGTAATTTTCTTAGGTCCACGAAGATATTTAAACTTCTCTAATTTTTCACCATCAATGTAATAATCTTCTGGTACTTGATTTTCTTTAACCACAATCTTTTTCATTGGGATTGGTTCTTCATCCCCTTTTGGTTCAGTTTCAATCGTATAATAGTACCCATTAGTCATAAGACCAGAGTTCCACATTTTACCATCAGAGAAGTTTGCAGATACCTCTGCAATATCTTCATCAAGCTTATTAGCATTAATACGTTTTTTTATAGCTTCATTCTTAACTGGGAATTGACGACCAAAGAGACCATCTTCAAAAATATATGGTGCATAACAATCTAAACGAGCATTTAAATCTGCATCATTAGATAGTGTAGCTTCATATTTAGTATGTAATCGTTTTCCCCACTTTGTATCATTTCTAAATACAAAGAAGAATACACGACGTCTACGTTGAGCACGACCATAATCAGCAGCGTTAATAACACGCCACTCAACAGAATATCCTAATTGATTAAAAGCGGCTAACATAATCGCAAAATCACGACCACGTTGGTTAGACGGAGCTTTCAACAAACGGTCAACATTTTCTAAGACTAAATACTTAGGTTTAATGACCTCTGTAGCACGGATAATTTCCCAGAAAAGAACCCCTTTTTTACCTTCAATACCTAACTCATTCTTTTTGCTTCTTGCAACAGAATAATCTTGGCAAGGAAAGCCCCCAACAATCATATCTACACCATTGGCTTTCATTTCCTCAAACTTTTCGTTAGGAATTAAAGCCACATCAGTTGGGATATGTTCCATATCAGGAAATCTATATAAACCTACTTCATAGGCATCTTGTGTCTTACGAGATGGCTCATACTGGTTAGAATATAGCGTTTGGAAAGCCTCTTTAGAAGAATTCTCTAACCCTACTATAAAACCTCCAACACCATCAAACATGGAAAATATTTTCATAACCTTACCCCTAAAAAGAAATTATATTACCTTTTTATTATATCAGAAATCATAGCAAGGATCAAACCACTACCATTCTCTTCATATATTATTCACATTTTATGTTTTTTCAATTATAATTAATATAAATATTCAATTATAGATAGTACATACTAGGAGATGCTTATGATATTCCAAAAATTACATCAAATTTTATTAAGTGATTATTATGCAGTACCTGACTATCAACGGGATTATGAGTGGACTGATGCACAAACCACTACATTACTCGACGATATCTTCAATATCATGGAGCAGGCCTCTAATAAAACTCATTTTTTTGGTGCAATTGTAACAATTCCATACGAAGAAGAAAATGCAGTAACCAAAATTTTAGACTTAGATGATTATGAGATTCGTACTGATAATGTGAAGCATTTAGTTGATGGGCAACAAAGATTAATTACTTTTTCATTACTAATAAAAGCGCTTATTGACTTAATAGATAATGACAAGAGTTTAGCTACTCAAAATTCATCCTATAAAAAAGATAAATTAAAAGATAAATTAAAACCTATGTTAGTAGGTTGTGACTTTTCTCAGAATGATTTAGTTGCTCCTAAACTACTACTTAACAAAGAAACAGGTAAATGCTATAACTATTTATTAACACCTGACTATTTAAAAAATCAAATTCCTGTTCCAAATAGAAAGTTTAAAGGACCAAAAAGATTATTAAAAGCATATCAATTATTTAAGAATGAAATCCACGAGAAATGTGCTACACTCATCACTGAAAAAAAATATTCTGATAGTTATACCTTTTATAATGCTTTAATTTCAACTATTAGAAACAACTTACAATTGGTCGAAATAGATTGCGATAGCAGTTCTGATGCCTTCCAAGTATTTGATTCGCTAAATGGAAAAGGCCTAGATTTAACAGCTGCGGATCGAATAAAAAACCTCTTCATGAATTGGTCACCAGCAAATGTCCGTTCCAATAATTGGGATAAATTTGAAGCAATTGTGTCTAGCTCACATCTAACTAGTTTCTTTGTCAGTCTGTTCTTCTATTTACATACTAAAAGAATATCAAAGAATAATATTCCTGATACTTTTAGAGATGAATTTAAAACTCATGCCATGAATGATTATAATAGCTTTTTTAATGAGTTATGTGTTAAGGCAAAATTATTTTCATTATTAAAAAATTATGCAGATGAAAGCATAACAATGTCAGATGATTCAAAAGATATACTTAATGACTTCAAAGATTTGAGAGTTGAACAAGTAAATGTAATATTATTTGCTGTATTACAAACATATGGTGAATCAATTATTAAAAAGAAAGATTTTGATTTATTTTTAAAAGCACTACACACCTTAATAATTAGAATGCAAGTCTGTGACAAAAGCATGAATCGATTGGACAATCAATTTAGTGACTATATAAAAGAAATGAAAGAAAATTCTGTCTCACTAAAAGAAATCACTAAAATGATTATAAACTTCGGAAAAATCTTTGTTCCTGACAATCAATTTGAGGCAGCTTTCAAAGATTTATCTTCAAAAGATAGTAAAATAAACAATATCTACTTACGACATATAGAACTCTATTTATTACATCAGTCCGGGGTCAAACATTCCATCCCTCGTACATTAACTATAGAACATATTATCCCACAAAATATCAACTATGATACATGGTACGAAAAAAATAAAGTCCCTGAAGATTTAATAGATAATTTTAAAGAATTGGTAGTAGAAAATATTGGTAATAAGCTATTACTTTACAGAAGTGAAAATTCATTAGTAAGTAATAACCTTTACAGTAAAAAGTTGGAACTATATAAACAAGGTACAAAAAAAAGCTATACTTACGGAAACTCACAAGACACATTTAAATTGGTCGATAAATTAATTCAAGACTATCCAAAACAGTTTACACATGAAGAAGTAAAATCTAGAGCAAGTCAATTAGCTAAATATGCTCTTAAGATTTGGGAGTTAAAATAATAACCTAAAAGACTCAAAGATTAATCTTTGAGTCTTTTCAATTTCTCCGGAATATACTTAGCAACAAACTCTTTATTTAACCAATAGCACTGTTTTGTTATCCACTGACCATCTGGTAATGAAACTTTCACAGAAGAATTCTTTGCTTTAGGTCGAATATGACAAACACCATTAAATGTAACTCCTGGTAAATTATTATAAACACGATTAGGAGTCACCCTAAACTCCACACCATTTTTTAATATCTTCCTTGTAGCGGCCCAAAACTGCTTTAATTCATTATCAATAATATTCTCTGGCATATTCCATAAAACAATACCTTTTAAATACTGTTGTCTATTTGGATTCTGTTTTTTAGATTCATAATATTGAAATACGACAAAAAGATATTTAGTAAACTGAAATTCTTCATAAATTTGTGATTCAGTCCATGAAGAATTAACCCATCTATTAAAGTCTATATTTCCAAATGACATATTTTGTTCTGGTACACCATTAGGCCCAAGATTTATAGTCTTAAACTTAATGTTTGCCTTACTAAATTCTTCAATAGAATCCAATGAATTACATTTTATTCCTAGTAATTCACGAATGAGTTTTGCATTTATAGCTTTATTATTTGTTAAAGGTACACCAACTAGTTCTGAGATTTCTTTTGCAGATTTACCAATATAAGGTTTAAACAAATCATCTAAAAGTTCTACCAAAGTTTTAGATTTTAGATCATTCAAATTAAATAGTGCCGGAATATCATGCTTACCAAGAACATTATGTGCAAAATTTCTTAAATAAGATGGTTTCAAAGAAAATGCACGAGGCTTTGCAAGTATTGATGAAAATGGCTGTGTGCATCGATCTTGTCCGTTCCTAGCTTTTACACAAGCCCCCAAATATAATGTATCACCTTCAGAAATATTATGTGCTTCACCATTTTTTATTTTATCCATAATTATTGCCCAATCTTGCTTAATTATGGCTAAATCTTCAGGTGAAAATTCATGAAGGATAGACTTGATTATAGGAAAGTCAGCTGGATGTTCATTTTCATTATACTGGTAGAACATGACAAGTAGATTTTTATTTTTCTGCCAAAAAGTAGATTCTTCAAAAGAATATTGATATTCTTTGTTATAATTTATATGATTCAAAACTAAACGTTCCTTAGTTGAAAAATCTGTCCCTTTTTTATTGATTTTTATTCCAGTTACCTTCAATTCTAATCCAAGTTCAATAAAGTCTGCCTCAGCTCTACTATTTAGTGACTTTTGAAAAAGCCCTTCCTCTATAACCTGACCAATCTTTCCTTTATTTCCCTTATTTATTAACCGATTATTAATATCATAACAACCTATTGTTTTACCTTCTGCAGATTGAGCTACATCTAATACTTCTTCAATAGAGTTATAAACCTTATCAGTGCCCATTAGAATCTCCTCCCGTCATATATACA
>OKVI01000917.1_pt1 | contig 14247 bp, 9 predicted proteins | sample 1607001 | NCBI WGS metagenome assembly OKVI01 (sample SAMN03281018, study PRJEB24777) | human gut metagenome | isolation source: fecal sample PR128 from 1 month old male Malay infant, vaginal delivered...
TTTTTTGAACTTTTTTCATCATGCCAGCCATATTGCCCATACCTTTACCAAACATTGTAATTCCTCCTTTTAGGACCCTGTCCTTACTAACTATCTATGTCCATAACTCTAACATGCGACATAGACTTTTAACATATACGTCACCTAAAGGTCTTAGGACCAACAGGTATACTCAAAAATTTATTCTTCGATAACCTCGACGATGATATCGTGGTCTTCGGATAATTTCTCTAATGTTTCTGCCAAAAGAGGATTGTTTCGCTCCTCTTCCGTCATATGCTCTGGATCCCATGCGTATTCACGAGCTACCGTCACGCTATCAATGGGTGCTACTTCAATAGGTGCTTGTGAAAGCACAGTCTGATCATCACTTTGTGGGGTTCCCTGTTGTTCGCCCCCATCAGACTTTGGGACAGCTTCTACCTCAATATGCGCACCGCTATCCATAGGGCGTTCTAAGACTTCCCCATCTTCACTGATAACAGTCACGCTATCTAAGGGATGTGGTGGTATATCATCTAAAGATGATACATAGGATTCCTCCATATCATCTACAGGCACATCATCAAAGGAATGAACAGGAATATCATCACCTTCAATAGAACCTGCTAGCGACTCGATAGGGATTTCTCCATCTGGAACTGGTACAGACGGACTGCCATCAAAGGATGTAATCGGTACATCTCCATTAGATGGTGATGTTTCTGCTCCGACCTCACTCGTATCAGCACCAGTTGTGGCACTTACAGCAGCACCGCCCGACTTTTTCGCCAAGAAGGCTAACGCTGCGGCCTTTGCCGCATCTACCGCTGTAGAATCAGGCTTACTTGATTGCTCATCAGTTGTAGGACCTCCAACTTGTGCGATAGGTTGTTGAGCTTGTGACGCGCTACTACCTTGAGCTCTATTAGCTCCTGCTGAGCTATTTCCCACTGGAGCATTATTAGTGCCTTGTGGTGCTGATGGATTTGTTAAATCCATTTGCGTTAGTTGACCTCCAGAGGTCTTCTGCACATCAACCATTGGTTCTGGTGGACGTGGCGGCGCTTTTACTTGGTGCTGCGTCGTACTACCAGAGGCTTTTTTATAATCTTTATAGACCTGTGTGAGGGCATCAACGATTTCTACATGTACGGGATAGCCCAGTGTATAGGTAAAAGCATCTGCCGCTTCTGCTAAGTTTACTTCGTTGGTCATTACATTGAGGTGCAATGTATTTTTGAAGGCCATAACAGCCTTACTTTGGTCTACGTAGACAAGCTGCCCCTGACCGATAACGGTGGAGGTCATATTGCGATTGCTGTCCTTCAAGTATTTAATGACATTAGACTGTATATTTCGATACTCTTGAGCAGACAAGATTTGATCACTAATGATAGCTTGCGTGCTAATGCCTTTTTTACCACGACCTTTGGCTTGATTTCTAGCAGGTCGTTCTGGTGCACTACTTGTAGTTGGTGGTGGTGCCATACCAACGCCGCCCATTGGAGGCGGAGCCATACCTACTCCATTCATAGGAGGCGGTGTGCTACCTGGTAATCCCATCGGTGGAGGTGTCATGCCTACACCACTTGGAGGAGGCACTGTACCAACAGTAGTATTTTGAGCACTACTCAAAGGAGTACTCTGTGCAGTAGCCGTATTGTCTACAGGAACAAAGCTATTTGCATAGCCGCTAGGCGGACCAAATGCATTGGCACCATAAGCAGGCGTAGAAGCCACTGGACCTCGTTGTTCTAATTGAGCCATGCGGTTCAATAAGTCGTTTCGTTCAGATCGTTCTGAAGACTCTAATGCATACACACGGTCTTCTAAGCTTTCATCAACAGAGCCTAATTTAGCACAAAGCACTAAAAGGCCCATTTCGATGATGGTTCGTGGATTATCCACCTGTTTCGCATCATTCATAATGGATTGAGCACTGCGCACATATTGGTTAAGCTCATTAAAATCGATACTTTCAGCTTGAGCTAAAAACTCATCTTTAAAGGCATCATATACCTTGAGCTCATCCGCATCAGGAGCGACCTTGCCAACGAGCAAGGCACGTACGTGCTGAATGAGGGCTTCCATAATCTGCGTTGCATCGCGACCTTCTGATAACGCATCGTGAATATAGGACAGTAATTTGGGGCCATCCCCATTACGTAAGGCATCTAAGAAATGAATGATCCATTCCTTGCTAACAAGGCCAATCAATTCCTCTACGACTTGAGGTGTAATAGTACCTGTAGCCATACCGGCACATTGGTCTAATATACTCAACGCATCACGCAAACCGCCGTCTGCATGAACTGCGATAAGCTGTGCCGCTGCAGGATCTAAGCCAAAGCCTTCTTGTTCCGCTACATAGGATAAGCGCTGAGCGATATCGTCAGACGTAATCCGTCTAAAGGTGTATCGCTGACAGCGAGATACGATGGTAACAGGTAACTTTTCAATCTCTGTAGTAGCGAAGATAAACATAACATGAGCCGGTGGCTCTTCGATAGTTTTTAAGAGTGCATTCCACGCTTCGGTCGTAAGCATGTGCGCTTCGTCGATGATGAATACCTTTTTACGCCCTTCAACTGGCATGAATTTAACGCTTTCACGAAGGGCACGGACCTCATCGATACCACGATTGGATGCAGCATCGATCTCAAGAACGTCCATGGACTGACCGCTCAAAATCGATTTACAAGCACTACACTCGTTACAAGGATGATCCGTTGGCCCATGCTCACAGTTGATAGCGCGTGCAAAAATCTTGGCCATACTCGTCTTACCAGTCCCTCGCGGACCAGCAAACAAATACGCATGAGCCACCTTGTCCTCGCGGATAGCGCGCATCAACGTATCCGATACTTGATGCTGACCAACCACATCGGTAAAGGTCTGCGGACGGTACTTACGATATAACGCAATATATGCCATTGGAACACCCCCTTTTTCCGAAAATTACAATACTTTATTATACCATATTCAGGAAATTCTGACTTCCTTAATAAAGTTCTTTCCCCAATACGAAAGTAATATATTTACTTATAAATAATGCTGATATTGCCTAGTCAAAATTTCATCATATGGTTCACAATAAAACATCGTATAGTTCAAAATAAAGTATCATTTATCCTAAATTAGACATAAAAAAAGCGGCCCCATAGGCCGCCTTGCAATATTCGATCACGACAGCCCCCGGGTTCCCCGTGGCACATGAAGGTTACCGCTTAGTGCTGCTACCTCTCAGTCCTGACACGATTCACAGGCCCCCATTGCACAGGCCCGAGAACTGCCATGATCCAATATTGCAATACAAATATTATACATGAAAATACCTCTATAGTCAAAGCTATAGAGGCATTTCATATGTCTTATCTAAAGGATACAGTTAGATTAGAAATTATTTTGCATATTTTTCTTTGAATGCAGCTAATTGAGCTTCTTCCAAGGATAAACCTTGTTCTTTATAGCGTTCAATAGCAGCATGCATTTCTTCGTATGCTACAGGTACAACTTTTGTAAATCTGTTTACAAAGTTATTCCAGTTTTCAAGGATGTGACGGCCTTTAGCGGAGTTAGTATGCAATACGTGTTGTTCTACTAATTCTTTAATGCGTTTAAGGTCATCATTATTAGCAGGGCGTAATTCTACAAGGCCTGTATTTACATAGCGTTCATCGCAATCGAGGATGTATGCATAGCCACCAGACATACCTGCTGCGAAGTTACGGCCGATTTTACCGAGTACAAGAACTTCGCCACCAGTCATGTATTCACAACCATGGTCACCTAAGCCTTCCACAACAGCAGTGATACCACTGTTACGAACAGCGAAACGTTCACCAGCTACACCATTGATGTAGGCTATACCAGATGTAGCACCATAGAAGGCAACGTTACCGATAAGGATGTTTTCGTCCGCTTCGAAAATGGATTTCTTAGGCGGATATACAGTGATTGTACCACCGGACAAGCCTTTACCGAGGTAATCATTCGCATCACCTTCAAGTTCTAATGTCATGCCTTTAGGAATGAAAGCACCAAAGGATTGACCTGCAGAGCCTTCAAAGTTCAACTTGATTGTGTTATCTGGCAAACCGCTTTCACCATAACGACGTGTCACCTCAGAACCAACCAAGGTACCTACAACACGGTTAATGTTGTTGATAGCCAATTTAGCGCGAATTGGTTTTTGGTCCTCAATGGCAGGACGGCACATACGCAAGAGCTTGGACATATCCAATGTGCGTTCCAATTCATGATCTTGGTCAATCATGTGCATATGACCTACAGATGCATCGATGTATGGGTGGAACAATACGCGTTTAAGGTCAACGCGAGACAATTTGAAGTTATCGTCTTGAGATTTTTGACGAACGAGATCGATACGACCTACGAGTTCAGCTACGGAGCGAATGCCTAAGCGAGCCATGATTTCACGCAATTCACGAGCGATGAAGATCATCAAGTTTTCTACATACTCAGGTTTACCTGTGAAACGAGCACGCAATTTTTCGTCTTGTGTAGCAACGCCGTAAGGGCATGTGTTGAGGTTACATACACGAGCCATTTTACAGCCTACAGCAACGAGTGGCAATGTACCGAAACCGAATAACTCAGCACCAAGCATAGCAGCAACAGCTACGTCGAAACCAGTCATCAACTTGGAGTCTACTTCCAATTTAACGCGGTCACGCAATCTGTTGAGCATCAATGTTTGATGAGTTTCGGACAAACCTAATTCCCAAGGCACACCAGCGTGTTTTACAGATGTACGACCTGCCGCACCTGTACCACCATCGTAACCAGAGATCAAGATATTATCTGCTTTTGCTTTTGCTACACCAGCAGCGATAGTACCAACGCCTGCTTCAGATGTTAATTTAACGGAAATACGAGCATCTTTGTTAACGCATTTCAAATCGTAAATCAACTCTGCCAAGTCTTCGATGGAGTAAATATCATGATGTGGTGGTGGGGATACGAGCTCTACGCCTGGAGTGGAGTGACGAGCTTTTGCAATTTCAGGGTATACTTTTTTACCTGGTAATTGACCACCTTCACCTGGTTTCGCACCTTGTGCACATTTGATTTGCAATTCTTTTGCATGAATGAGGTAGTTTGCAGTTACACCAAAACGACCAGATGCAATTTGTTTTACTTCGGAATTCATGCTGTCCCCATTTGGTAATGGTTTGAAACGAGCTACGTCTTCGCCACCTTCACCAGAGTTAGATGTAGAACCTAAGCGGTTCATAGCGATAGCGATAGCTTCATGGGCCTCTTTACTAATGGCACCATAACTCATAGCGCCCGCTTTAAAGCGTTTTACGATGGATTCTTCAGGTTCAACCTCTTCGATAGGAATACCGCCACCTACAGGGTAGTTTAATTCCATTAAGGAACGCAATGTTACATGGTAATCGTTGCGGATCGCTTTAGAGTATTCTTTATATTTTGCATAATCGCCGTTGATAAGGGATTCTTGTAAAAGATCGATTGTTTTAGGATTGAATAAATGCTCTTCCCCATCTTTTACAGGACCATACCAACCACCTGGTTCGAGTACGGATTCATCGGATTTGAAAGCGCGGTCAAAACGAGCCAATGCTTCGTTGGCAACGCCTACAAGGCCAATACCGCCAATACGTGTTGGTGTATTTACAAAGAATTTATTGATGAAGTTTGTATTCAAGCCCAAGGCTTCAAAGATTTGTGCACCATGGTAAGAACGAACTGTGGAGATACCCATTTTGGACATAACCTTCATAATACCGCCTACAGCAGCTTTGATGTAGTTCTTTTCTGCTTGTTCTGGTGTAATATCACCAAGGCGTTTACGAGCTTGTAAATCGCGTACAGTTTCAAGAGCCAAGTATGGGTTGATAGCTGTTACGCCATAACCGATCAATGTACAGAAGTGATGTACTTCGCGAGGTTCACCAGATTCGAGGATAAGGCCGATTTCTGTACGCAATACTTTTCTGATTAAGTGATTGTGAACAGCTGCTACAGCCAATAATGCAGGAATTGGTGCATGATTTTCATCGACACCACGGTCAGACAAAATCAATACATTTTGCTCTGTACGTGCTGCTTCTTCTGCTTTTTCGCATAATTCATTTAATGCATCGCGCAAACCATCAGCACCCTTAGTTGGATCGAAGAGGATTGGCAATGTAACAGATTTCATGCGACGGCAATCAAGAGCCTTAATGGACGCCAATTCTTGATTTGTAAGAATTGGTGTACGCATGGACAACGCATAAGTACCAGCTTTATTAGGATCTGTTAAGTTACCAGAGTTACCAAGCATAACGCGTGTAGATGTAACCATTTCCTCACGAATGGAGTCGATTGGAGGATTTGTTACTTGCGCGAACATTTGCTTGAAGTAGCTGTATAACAATTGTGGTTTATCGGACAAGATAGCAAGTGGAGCATCGGCACCCATGGCACCTACAGGGTCTTTACCATCTTTTGCCATAGGCACGATCATACGTACAAGATCTTCTTGAGTATAACCAAAGGCTTGTTGATTTTTGAATAAATCTTCAACTTTTGGAACGTCTTTTTCATCAGCTTGAGTAATTTCAGACAAGTGAATAACGTGTTCTTTTACCCATTCATCATATGGCAATTCAGTAGCAACGCGTTGTTTGATTTCTTCATCGGAAATGATACGTTGTTCTTCAGTATCGATGAGAAGCATTTTGCCTGGTTCCAAACGACCTTTAGCGCGAATATTTTCAGCGTTTTCGTTGACTACACCTACTTCAGATGCCATGATAACACGGTCATCAGTTGTTACATAATAACGAGCAGGACGCAAACCATTACGGTCAAGTACGCCACCGATAACAGTACCATCTGTGAAGCCCATAGCTGCAGGACCATCCCATGGTTCCATCATGAAACTATTGAACTCATAGAAATCATGTTTTTCTTGGCTCATGAGATTGTTGCGTTCCCAAGGTTCAGGAATCATCATCATAATCGCATGAGGCAAGGAACGACCTGTCATGTGCAAGAATTCCAAAGTATTGTCGAACATAGCGGAGTCAGAACCGCTGTCATCTACTACAGGGAATACCTTTTTAATATCTGGGAATAATGGAGATTCTGCTTTACCTTCACGAGCATTGATCCAGTTTACGTTACCACGGATTGTGTTAATTTCACCATTATGCACTAAGAAACGGTTAGGATGCGCCCGAGCCCAGCTTGGGAATGTATTCGTACTGAAACGGGAGTGAACCATAGCCAATGCAGATGTAAAGTCAAGGTCACTCAAATCAAGATAGAAGTCACGTAATTGACCAGGTGTCAACATACCTTTATATACGATTGTTTTAGAGGACAAGGATGCAATATAGAAATCGCTAGATAATTCCTTGCTCAATGGAACAATACGTTTTTCCGCTAATTTACGAATAATATATAATTTGCGTTCAAATTCTTTATTATTCGTTACGTCTGGGCCTTTGCCGATAAGGATTTGAATCATCCAAGGACGGATAGCAGCCGCTTCTTTACCAACCTTTGTACCATCTACTGGTACTTCACGCCAGCCGAGAACTACTTGACCTTCTTCACGTACCACCTCTTCAAAAATGCGTTTTTGCTCGTTACGGAGGCTTTCATATTTGTGAGCAAATATCATACCCACACCGTACTCACCAGCTGCAGGCAAGTTGATACCAAGCACTTCGCATTCGCGTTTGAAGAACTCATGCGGAATTTGTACCAAAATACCGGCACCATCCCCTGTGTCCTTATCTGCACCAGCACCACCACGGTGTTCAAGACGCTCTAAAATGCGCAAGCCATCATCGATAATATCATGGGATTTTTTCCCTTTAATATTAACGACAAAGCCCATGCCGCACGCATCCTTTTCAAATTGGCTGCTGTACATACCATTGGCTTCTAGTCTAGCTTGATCTAGACGTTGTTGCTCGATTGTGCTCTGATTCATATCCATAACGTGCACTCCTTCATATCACTTGATCAATCCAAGCTCTGCGGCATCGTTCCGTTCGGTCTTGGTGAAAGTATAAACTATAAACTACCTCTAAAGAATCCATTCTGTAGTGATATTATCGGCTGTGATCGTCCATAACCTCATCTAAGTTTTAAATTCTATAGAATTTTTGTCTATACATAGTATACTCCTGTCCACTGTGAATTGAAAATATAAAAAAAACATAGTCTATGACTTTAAGTCATAGACTATGCATTTTTATCACCATTGTTTTTTGTATACATGTATACATAAGCATCAAGTGATATATTTTTTCATCGATTGAGCTTTTTTTGTTTTACGTGGCACGCTCTATGTCCACATCTAACGATTGAGCTTTCTTTATTTTACGTGGCATGCTCTATGACCACATCATCGTATAAATTATAATTGATGATACTTATAAAAGCAATTACTATTTTTCACGACCAAAGTCGTCCCCTACTTCACAGTTTACAGTTATAGGTTCATCCTTACCATAAGGGACAAAGGTGAGCTCTGATGCGTGCAAGCATTGGCGTGTATAGGGTTTATGGCGTGTACCATACATGGCATCACCAACGATGGGATGAGCAATATGTTCCATGTGTACGCGGATTTGGTGTGTTCTGCCGGTTAGTAACTTGAACTTTAGTAATGTATGATTGCCTTCGTGACCAAGAACGGTATATTCCGTTTGAGCCGGTTGACCAAATTCATCGACAATACGGCGGTTATCAAATACAGGATCAACACCGATAGGTGCATCAACTACGCCATTCTCCTCAATATGGCCTTCTACGAGCCCCGTGTAGATACGATCGATACGACCAGCTTGTAGTTCATCGGTGTAATATTGCTGAGCTTCCTTTGTTTTACCAAAGAGAATACAACCCGATGTATCTCGGTCAAGGCGATGTACAGGACGCACCTTGTGCACTACACCTTTTTTCGCATAGTATCCAGCCACATAGTTACTCAATGTACCAGATTTAGTTTGCCCTGCAGGATGAACAAGCATGAAAGGAGCCTTATTAACTACCAAGGTATGGGCATCTTCGTAGAGAACAGTAATAGGCCCTTTCTCGACGTCCACACCATAATCCTTATCCTGTGGTAGTTCCAAGGTTAATACATCACCTTTTTTGAGAGAACGCTGGGAATGAGCTACACGGCTATTTACTTTCACCCGTTTCTTGCGAAACATCATTTGAATATCCCGAGAGGACAAGGAAAAGCGTTCTTTTACATATTTAGAAACCGTCAGTTCTGTCGGTTCTTTCATTGTATATGTTTTCCAGCTCATATTACCACCATTCGTTAATATATGTTTTTTGTTCAGGATACAAGATATCAAAGAACTCTAACCATTCTTCATTAGCTGAAAGTTTACCTTCAAAGGCAAGATCACGGGCTGTTAATGTACCGATTAAGAGTTGGCTTAAAGCACCCACTTCAACAGTAATATCTACATCCCCATCTAATGTATCAGACACCTTTTTAACAGATGGAGTCAATGCGCCGCCATATTGGACTTCATAGCGTCCTTCGTTCCACTCACAAAGACTATCTTTCACACCAAAGGTCATGGTAATAGGCATCATCAAAGCCTCTGGATTGACAGGAATAGCTTCGAAAGCAGCTTTCACATCTACAATACGGCTCATCATGAATGGCATCGTAGCATGTCCGCTTTTACCATCAGGATAGAAGCGATAGTACGTATCGTGCAGGCCTTCATTCCAGCGAATCGTAATGCCTTGAGAACGGTGATTATAGAAGTAATTCAACAATGCTCGTTGGGCACGACGTGTAGTGTAAACCAATTCAGAAACAGGAATTTCCGGTTGACCTAAACGATACACCGCATAGCCTTCAATAACACCTTCATCATTACGCACTACAGCGATATTCACGCCTTCTGCAAAGAAGCTGCCGAGCAAGCGTTTCCATTCCTTTTCACCCCGTTCTGCATAACCAGAAAGACGGGCTGTATATGTTTTATATACAGGATCAAGCAATATCCATTGGTCAACGCTATTAAGTAAACCAAAGCTCAAGGATTTATCAGTCATAGGGCGCAAGTCCTCAAGAGACATAGTGTTCACCCATTGATGTGCATACAATTCCCAACCATATTGTTGGTAGAATGCAGCCTTGGAAGGCATCAAAATCGTCAATGCTTGACCTCGGTTGCGAAGTTCTTCAAGAGAAGCCTTTAACAACGCACCACCTACGCCACCACGACGAGCCGCTGGATGTGTGGCTACGCCAACCATATAGCTTGTAGGCAATACAGCACCACGAACATTGATATTATATTGACGCAAATGAACGGTACTCAATAATTGATCTTGTTCAAGACCAACCATTGTATTTTCTGGTTCATAGCAATTGGTAAAGTAATATTGGAAGAATGGGTCTTCCTTTGGTTCAAAGCAGTACGCCCATAGATTTTCCACATGTGGCGTATCTTGAGCCGTTGCAATTCTAAATTCCATAAGTATATCCTCGTTATAGTATAAAAACCACTTTCTATCTGTTATATCGCATCGCATCGCATCGCATCGCATCGCCATGATAATACAAAATATACAATCAAATAGATAGGCTAACACTTCTATTATAACAAAAGGAGCTATGAAGCACATCGGCTTCATAGCTCAAATTTTTATTTACCGCCTGTCGCATTGTCTGCTTCATTAGCATATACTGCGTCATATTTTTCAGCAAAGTGATCTGGATTGTAAGATTCTTTTGCTTGACGAAGACCAGGCAAGCCCATATCTTCTTCACGGTTGATGAATTCTACTTCGCTAAATTCATGACGAATGAATTCATTATTGATTGCTTGATACAAACCACGGATATCTGGATTTGCTTTTTCAATGTGAATCAACGCCATTTTATCATTCAATAATTCACCGATACTGAAAGCTTCAACGCGGCCAAACAATTTGATGGCGCCACCTTTAAGGCCTAGTGTTTCCCAATTATCGAATAATAAGTTAATAGCAACCAATTCATCTTCGATACCTTCTTCATGATGAGTTTCTACCCAAGATGCTGCTGTTTCGCGGCACAATGGAATGATATCTTCAGTGATTGGCATATATTCATAGTTAGAATATTGCATACGGAATTGATTCAAATGGTTTTTCTTTTGACGGAATTTCTTACCAGATAAATTGATAAGATCTTCAGACTTATAAATGTATTCGTAGTTATCGCGGTCAGGTGTAAATTCATAACGACCAGGACATAACTCTTCCATCCGTTCTTTTACAACTTTGCTAACACCTTTGAAACGGAATGGCAAATTGTTTTCTACGAACCATTCTTTAGCGCGCAATAAACCATCAAGGAACTTTGCATCTTTACCGGCAAATGGAGGCAATAGGAACGGTTCACGTTTACCGCCACCTTGGATGTACAATACGCCATTTTCCTCAGCCCAACGAATGCCATATGCATCTTGCCACATAAACAATGTAGTAAAGCAGTTATCAGATGCTTCGTAATGATGTTGTTCAAAATATTTATCGATTAATGGTTTATCTCTTAGTTCAAAACGTTTAAATTCTAAAATAATAATCCCTCCTATCAAATTCCTCGGTCGAGGTATTTACCATGGGTACCTATCACCACATGGTCGTTCATTATAATTTAACAGATTCACCTAATTCAAAGTTTCCGTCGGTTGTAATTACCTTATCGCCTTCGTTTAGGCCTGAAATAATCGCTACATCATCGTCTTCTGTCATACCGACCTCAACGACACGTACGTCAACCGTATTATTTTCAGTCAATACATATACGTATTTGCCGTCTTGGTTTTCGCGAACCGCTTTGCTTGGTACAGTGAGCATCTTCGCTTTAATATCTGACTCGATGATGAGCGTATAGAACTCGCCAGCCTTGATAAGGCCTTTGTCATTGTTGAAAGTAGCTTTCACAAGAACACTTGGTACATTTTCTGGCTGTGTTACATCTACATAGGTCAATTCGCCAGGTAATTCTTGGTCGCCTACCTTGAGGAGTACCTTAATCCCCTTTTTAGCGTCAGGTGTGCCTAACTTCATCGCCGCATCACGAGGAATGCTAAGGGATGCTACCATCGGTGTAGATTGTTGAATCATCATGAATGGACGATCTGCAATCGCCATTTGACGGTCTTCATTGTAAATAGCTGTTACCGTACCAGCTATAGGCGCTACAATTGTAGATGCTGCCATTTGTGCAGATACTTGAGCGATTTGAGCCTCAATAGCCGCCGTATTAGCACCACCGCCGCCACCGCCAGTTGTTACTGTCGTAGTTTGTGGCTGAGACCGCTCTACAATGCGATCATATTCTTTTTGAGTAATCATGCCCGCTTCGCGCATCTTCTGAGCTTGTGCCAATTGAGCACTATCTACAGACGCTGCTGTCGTAGTTGTCACAGACGTCGCATAGGACTGAGCTGAGGCTTGCGCTAACTGACCTTGTAAGGATGCTAGCTGTTGCTGTAAAGCCGATGTATCTACAGTGGCCAAGACTTGACCTTGTTGTACTTGGTCGCCTACTTTCACAGCATATGCGACCTGCCCCGTCAACGTCGGCGTTACCGTCGCCTTATTGAGAGCTGTTACATTGGCGTCATTATGGATCTGCAGTGGCATATCCTTGTATGTTACATCAGCAACGGATACCGTTTTCGTACCGCAACCAGCGATGGCCAAGGCCATCATCACAACACCAAGCATAGCAACTACAGAATAAATTCGTTTTAATTTCATTCTGTCACTTCCTGTCATATTGATTTTTATCAATACCTTAGTATATCATAAAATCAATTAGAATTGTATGAAAGCTAATTCCTTTAATTAATGGATATAACGGAGGTTCTCATGGAAGAACGGATGGATTTTAGAATTTTAAATAACGGTAGCTTTATTCCCTCTATCGGTTATGGTACCTACAAAACAGGTAGCGAAGGAGAAACAGAACAAGCCGTAACTAATGCATTAAACGTAGGTTATCGATTACTCGATACAGCTGCCTACTACGGCAACGAAGAGGCCGTTGGCAGAGGTATCAAAGCATCTGGCGTTAAACGTACTGACATCGTTATTACCACAAAAATTTGGCATACCGACGCAGGCTACGATAATACGATGCGTGCTGTTGAAAGCTCCTTGAAAAAATTAGACACTAATTATATCGATATTATGCTCGTACATCAACCCCTTGGCGACTATTACGGTTCTTGGCGCGCCATGGAAGAGTTATACGACCAAAACGTATTGCGCGGGTTAGGCCTATCTAACTTTTACGAAGATCGCTTAATCGACTTGCTATATCACTGCAATGTGAAACCTGTGGTGAACCAAATTGAATGTCATCCATTCAACCAACGCCAATCTCTTATTCAATTGATGAGAAAGCATCAAGTAGTGGGCATGGCTTGGTCTCCATTCACCCGTGACCGCCAACCTATTTTTGACCATCCTATCATCAAAAGCTTGGCTGAAAAATACGGCGTGTCTAAACATCAAATCATCTTGCGTTGGCACATCCAACGTGGCATCATTCCATTGCCAAAGGCAAATAACGTAAGCCATATGGAGGCTAACTTTGATGTATTCGATTTCAAGCTCACAAACATCGATATGGACGTTATGGAACTATTAGACCAACAAGACTTCTTAGAAGATCACCATACAGCACCAGGTCTTGAACGACTATTACAACTTAAATAGTCCATACTAACTCCTATTTGTAGTTAGCATCAATTATAATACACACTACAACTATGATGACAAAGTAAATAAAACAATATATGTAAAAAACCACTTATATCGAAGTTAGATAGATATAAGTGGTTTATTTTATTTTGGTACATTAAATACGGCTTGTACTAGTATCATATAAATTACTGTACCGGCAGCAATCGATATGAGCATGTTACGCTTCCATAGATGTAATCCTACCGTAACGACTAATGCTATGAGCTCAGGGATACCATAAGGATATGCTAGAACGACAGTCTCTTTAAAGGTATATACAACGAGCATGCCCATAACGGCAGCCGGCAAAGCCTTACCTAAAAAAAGTACAAAATCTGGCGCCTTTTTTCCTGGTGGAAATACGAGGAAGGCACCAAAACGAGTAAGTAATGTACCGGCTACAACAATAGCAACGGTGATGACCATTTCTGTACTAGTCAAGATGTACACCTCCCCACTTATACGCAATATAGCAGGCTACTAGCATACAGCTCA
>OKVI01000921.1_pt1 | contig 14214 bp, 10 predicted proteins | sample 1607001 | NCBI WGS metagenome assembly OKVI01 (sample SAMN03281018, study PRJEB24777) | human gut metagenome | isolation source: fecal sample PR128 from 1 month old male Malay infant, vaginal delivered...
CTCGGCGTCTCCTGCTACGTGATCTGGGGATTCTTCCCCCTGTACTTCTCACTGCTCTCCCCCGCCGGCGCCGTTGAGGTCATCGTCCACCGCGCGGTCTGGGGCCTGTTCTTCTGCGTCATTGCGCTCGCTGTGACGGGATCGCTGGGGAAGGTGCGCGCACTCATCGCGGACCGCGGAGCCCTGTGGCGGCTCGCGGTCGCGGGCGCGCTCGTCGTCGTCAACTGGTCCGTATACGTGTACGCAGTCCTCGCCGGACACACGACCGACGCGGCGGTCGGCTACTTCATCAACCCCCTCGTCACGATCGCGCTGGGACTCATCGTGCTGCGCGAGCGAGTCACCCCCATCCAGAAAGTGGCTCTGGCCCTCGGCATCATCGCCGTCGTCATCCTCGTCATCGGCCAGCGCGCGGTCCCCATCGTCTCCCTCACGCTCGCGCTGACGTTCGGCCTGTACTCACTGGTGAAGAAGGACGTGGCCGCGCGCGTCGACCCCCTCGCGGGCATGGCGATCGAAACCGCGGCGGTCTCACCTTTCCTGCTCGGCTACTACGCGTATCTGGTGGCCACGTCCTCCACATCCTTCCACGCCATCGCGTCTTCCGACGGCTCCGGGTTGTCGTGGCCCGTTCACCTGGCCCTTCTGGTGGGCGCGGGCGCATTGACGATGATCCCGCTCATCATGTTCGCCTCGGCAGCAAGGGGACTGACCCTGGGGACGATGGGCTTCCTGCAGTACCTGGGCCCGACCCTGCAGCTCCTCGTCGCCGTATTCATCTTCCATGAGACCGTGCCCACCTTCCGCTGGATCGCGATGGGCGTCGTGTGGGTGGCGCTGGCGTGCCTGAGCGCCGATTGGCTGGTCTCCTCCGTGCGCGCCAAGCGCCTGGCCCGGGCAGGTCACCAAGCCTGATTCTGCCGGGCACGCCGGGCGGCGGGGGCCGCGGCCATGGCGGGCCCGGGTACAAAGCTCTCCCGGCACGGGGCACATCTGGCATCATGCGCGACAAAGTTCGCCCAGCACGGGGCCTTCACAGGCTCACCCGCGACAAAGTTCGCCCAGCGCAGCCCCTACTACGGTGTTTTCGCGAAAAAACTCGCCCGGCAGGCCATAAAACGCCATTTTTGGGGCATTTTTCGTGCGCTGGGAGAACTTTTTCGCGCTCACACCCACCACCAGACCAAGCAGGGAGAACTTTGTACCGCACGCGGGGCCGGTGTCGGTACAAAACTCTCCCGGCTCGCAGCCTCGGCGAGCCCAACCGGTACAAAACTCTCCCAGCACGCCCGAAATACCCATTTTCGACGCATTTTGCGCCAGCAGGGAGAATTTTGTATCGCTTTCACCACCAATAGGCCACACAGGGCGAATAAAGTCACGCACCAACACGCACCTCGCCCCACCAACGCGCCCCTCCCCCAATTTCGCATGCAATTCGATAACGTGAAACTTCAACAACACTCAGAAACGTTGAAATACCAACGATCACAATTCAAATCTTGAAACATTCGCACGGGAATTACGTGCGAAATTGTTGAGAGCCGCACGCCGATGCGGAGGGCGCCGGGGGTCCGGAGGGTACGAGCAGAGTTCGAGACGCAGGGCCTGGCTGCGGTGTCGGTGGGCTGCGACAGGGCCTGGCCAGGCTCCGAGACGGCGCACCAAGCAAAAGTCGCATGCAATTCGATTACATGAAGTTTCAACAAAGTCTGAAAACGTTGGAATTCCAACACTACAAATTCATAGTTTGAAAGAGTCGTGGGGGAATTGCATGCGAAATTGCTAGGGGTGAGCGATGAGCCTGCTAGCCACGCACAGCGACGCAGCGCCGCCCACCGGCACACACAGCGGCCAGGCCAAAACACACCAGCCACGCGGCGGCCGGAGATCAGGCGGCGACCGGGGCCCGGGCAAACCGCCCTTACTCTCCGCCGCCAGGCTCGGGTCGTCCCGTGTAGTTGACGAAGCGCGCCATGTCGCCCTGGAAGAGGGCGGTGACGGTCGCGGTCGCGCCCGCACGGTGCTTGGCGACGATGATGTCGGCCTCGCCGGGGCGATCTTCCTTGTCGTAGTAGTCGGGGCGGTGCAGCAGGATAATGATGTCCGCGTCCTGCTCGAGCGAGCCGGACTCACGCAGGTCGCTCATCATGGGCTTGCGGTCGGTGCGGCCCTCGGAGTTACGGTTCAGCTGCGCGACCGCGATGACCGGGATGTCGAGGTCCTTGGCCAGGAGCTTCAAGTTTCGCGACATTGCGGAGACTTCCTGCTGACGCGACTCGACCTGGCGGCCGCTCGTCATCAGCTGGAGGTAGTCGATGACGACGAGGCCGAGGTTTTCCTGCTGCTTGAGGCGGCGGCACTTCGAGCGGATCTCGGAGATGGTGATGTTCGCGGAGTCGTCGACGTACAGGGGTGCCTCGCTCATGCGCGAGGTGGTTTCGGCGACCTTGCGCCAGTCGACGTCGCTCATCTTGCCGGCCTGCATCTTGGACAGGCGTACGCCGGATTCGGCGGAGAGCATGCGCATCGCGATTTCTTGCGAGCTCATTTCCAGCGAGAAGATCAGCGACGTGATGCCGTGCTTCATGGACGCCGATCGGCAAAAATCCAGGGCGAGCGTGGATTTACCCATGGCGGGTCGGGCGGCGACGATGATCATCTGACCGCCGTGCAGGCCCTGGGTAAGCTCGTCGAGGTCGGTGAAGCCGGTGGGAACGCCGTTGAGCTTGCCCTGGTTCTTCTCGATGTCTTCGAGCGCGTTGAGGATGTCGGAGCTCATCTGCGTCATGGACACGTAGTCGGTGGTTTCGCGCCCGTCGGAGACGGCGTAGACCTCGGCCTGGGCCTGGTCGACGATCTCATCGACGTCGCCGCCGGCGTCCGCGTAGCCGAGCTGGACGACGCGCGTGCCCGCGGTGACGAGGCGGCGCATGATGGCCCGCTCGCGCACGATGCGCGCGTAGTAGGCGGCGTTCGCGGCGGTGGGCACGGAGGCGATGAGTGTGTGCAGGTAGGCGGCGCCGCCGACCTTCGACAGGAGGCCCGCGCGTTTGAGTTCGCCGGCGACGGTGATCGCGTCGGCGGGTTCTGCGCGGCCGTTGAGTTCGACGATGGTGTCGAAGATGGTCTCGTGACTGGGCTGGTAGAAGTCTTGCCCGCGCAGCATTTCGGACACGACGTTGGCGGCTTCGGTCGTCAGCATCATCGATCCGAGGACGCTCATCTCCGCGTCGATGTCCTGTGGGGGGACGCGGTCGAATTGGTCGTCGGACATCGTGATCCTTTCGGGTCCGCGGGCGTGTAGGGACGAGGCCGGGGCCGGGCTGAGTGCCGCGAGCGCGGCCTGAAGCCCTGTGGATAGAGGGCCTTCAGGCGAAGACTAACGCGTTGTAGGAGATTGCGCGACCGGCGCTGTGCACGGGCCTGTGCACATATTGTGGATAACCTGTGCACAACGCCGACGACGCCTGTGCACAACGTGAAATGACCGATCTGTCAGGGCAGATATGCTCATCACAGTCACATCGTTGTCATTCATTGGGCCGTCTAGAATTTCCCCGTGCACGGCTTTCCACAGGCCTGTGCACACATTGTGGATAAGAAAATCGGAGCGTGTCATGACGAGCACACAGGGACCCAGCGACCCGACCTCACCGTCGAAGCGTGAGGAGGCCCCGGCCTCGTCGACGCCGACGATCACGACGCGGATGATCCTCTCCCTCGCACTGCCCTCCTTGGGGGCTCTCATCGCCGAGCCGCTGTTTACCGTCATCGATTCGACGATGGTCGGTCACCTGGGGACCCCGCAGCTGGCGGGCCTGGGTGTCGCGTCGACCGTACTGAATACGGCGGTCGGGCTTTTCATCTTCCTCGCCTACTCGACGACGTCCTTGGCGGGGCGTCACCTGGGGGCCCGGCGCCGCGATCTTGCGGTCCGCTCGGGGGTCGAGGCCATGTGGCTGGCGGGAGGCCTCGGCCTCCTCGCCGCGATCCTCCTGGCGGTTTTCGCCTCTCCCCTGCTCACCTGGCTGGGGGCGAACGAGGCGACGCTGCCGCACGCCCTGGGGTACCTGCGCGCCTCCGCGCCCGGGCTGGTCGGCATGTTCGTTGTCCTGGCGGCGACCGGGACCCTGCGCGGGTTGCAGGACACGCGCACTCCCCTGGTCGCGGCGTCTGCGGGCGCGGCGTTCAACGCGGTGGCGAACTGGGTGCTCATGTACCCGCTCGGCATGGGGGTTGCGGGGTCGGGTCTGGGCACGGCGATCACGCAGACGCTCATGGCGGTCTTCCTCGGGTGGATGATCGTGCGAGCCGCCCGTCGCGAGGGGGTGAGCCTGCGCCCCTCCACCTCGGGCCTGTTCGGCGCGGCGGTCGAGGGAGCGCCGCTACTCGTGCGCACCCTTGCCCTGCGCGTTGCCCTCCTGGCGACCCTGAGTGCGGTCACCGCGATCTCCACCCAGGCCCTGGCTGCCCACCAGATCGTGTGGACGCTGTGGACCTTCGCCGCGTACGTGCTCGACGCGCTCGCGATCGCCGCCCAAGCGCTGGCCGGATTCACGGCCGGCACCGGCGAGCGCGGCGCCATGCGCCCGCTCCTGCGCACGCTCTCGCGCTGGGGCGTCTGCTTCGGCGTGGCCGTCGGCGTCGCCCTGGCGATCACCGCGCCCTGGATCACGCGCATTTTCACGACCGACCAGGGCGTCATCGACGACGCGACCGTCGCCATCATCGTCAGCGCGTTCTTCCAGCCGGTCGCCGGGTACGTGTTCCTCCTCGACGGCGTCCTCATCGGCGCGGGCCGAGGCCGCTACCTGGCCATCGCCGCCATCGTCAACCTGGTCGTGTACGCGCCCCTCCTGTGGGTCATCGCCCACTCCACCTCGCTCACCGCGCACCCATCGCTGGCCCTCGCGCTCGTGTGGCTCGCATACTCGGCCGTCTACACCGGCATGCGGGCACTCACCAACGGGCTCGGCGCGCGCTCGCTGTAGCCGATCGACGAGGCCGGGGCAGGCCTCGTCCCCACCTGCGGTTTCGCGCGGGGTTCGGCGTCCCCGCGGGGCGGGCCCAGGCCTCGTCCTGAGGGGCCCAATCGTGACCGGAAACGCCCTAGCGAAGACGCTCCCACCCGTGTAAAGTGGGTAGCTGGACTGTCCGCACCCGCGGCCGGTCCAGCAGGCCCCCAGGGGCCATACGCAACGCCCTCCTGTCACGGACCGTCCGTGACCGTAAAGACCATAGGAGGTGGGAACCAACGTGCGTAACTACGAACTGATGGTGATCCTCGATCCTTCGATCGACGAGCGCACCGTCGCCCCCATGATGGAGAAGTACCTGGCACCCGTGGCTGCCAACGGCGGATCCGTCGAGAACGTTGACGTCTGGGGCAAGCGCCGCCTTGCTTACGACATCCTCAAGCGTTCTGAGGGCATCTACGTCGTCATCGACATGACCACGACCCCCGAGGTCGCTCTCGAGATCAACCGCCGCATGGGCATCGACGAGACCATTCTCCGTACGAAGCTCCTGCGCCCCGACGCTCACTGAGCCGACACCACACCCTCTAAGCCCGAGGAGCCGACATGGCCGGAGATACCGTCATCACTGTCATCGGTAACCTGACCGCTGACCCCGAACTGCGTTGGACGCAGTCCGGCGCTGCGGTCGCCGATTTTACGGTGGCCTCCACCCCCCGAACCTACGACCGTAACGCCGGTGAGTGGCGCGACGGCGACACCCTCTTCATGCGCTGCTCCGTGTGGCGCGAGACCGCTGAGAACGTCGCCGAGTCGCTGCGCAAGGGCATGCGCGTCATCGTTCAGGGTCGCCTCACCCAGCGCTCGTACGACACCCAGCAGGGTGAACGTCGCACGGTCGTTGAGCTGCAGGTCGACGAGGTCGGCCCCTCCCTGCGCCGCGCACGCGCGCAGGTCACCCGCACCGCCCCCTCCGGTGGCGGCGGCTACCAGTCCGACAACCGCGGCCAGCAGGGCGCGCCCCAACAGGGCGGCGGTTACGGCGGCGGCCAGGGTGGCGCCAACTACGGCGCACCGACCGGCGGCTCCCCCGAGGACCCGTGGCGCTCCGCCCCCGCTGGCGGCGCCACCTCCTTCGGCGACGAGCCCCCGTTCTAAAGTCGAGCGCCCCGGCACCTACGCCGGACGCCGCGTCGAAGACACAACGCTTGGGGCGGCACAGTCCGCCCGGATTCACTAGGAGACCATCATGGCGAAGCCCCAACTTCGCAACAAGCCCATCAAGAAGAAGGCCAACCCGCTGAAGTCGGCCAAGATCGAGAAGATCGACTACAAGGACACCGCTCTGCTGCGTAAGTTCATCTCGGACCGCGGCAAGATCCGCGCCCGCCGCGTGACCGGTGTTTCCACCCAGGAGCAGCGCAAGATCGCTCGCGCCGTCAAGAACGCGCGTGAGATGGCTCTGCTGCCCTACTCCACGACCGGCCGCTGATAAGGGAAGGACACAGCTGATATGGCTACCACGAAACTGATCCTCACCCACGACGTCCCCAACCTCGGCCACGCCGGCGAGGTCGTCGAGGTCAAGGCTGGCTACGCTCGCAACTACCTGGTCCCCCGCGGCTTCGCCGCCAAGTGGACCGCCGGCGCGCAGAAGCAGATCGACCAGATCGCCGCTGCTCGTCGCCGCCACGAGATCGCCACGATCGACGACGCTCGCGCCGTGCGCGACGCCCTCCAGGGTGCCGTTGTCGAGATCTCCGGCAAGGTTGGCAACTCCGGCCGCCTGTTCGGCGCCGTCTCCGCTGCTGCGATCGCTGACGCGGTCAAGGAGCAGCTGGGCCAGACCATCGACCGTCGTCGCGTCATCATCGCCTCGCCCATCAAGGCCGTTGGCGACTACACGGTGACCGTCGGCCTGCACACCGAGGTGTCCGCGAACCTCAAGGTCCGCGTTTCCGCCGCGAAGTGAAGGCTTCACGCATCGGTTGAATGCTGATTGAAGGGGTGGCCCCCGCTCATACGAGCGGGGGCCACCTTTTTGCTGTGCATGCGATTCCTGAGGCTCGTCTACGACACGCCGTTGCGGGCCCCTGCCGGAGCGCGGCAAGCGCGACGCACTCAGTCGCAGAGGGCGTATGGCGGGAACTCCTGCACTCACATGCGGATAGGTTGCACGCATCTGGATAGGTTATTCGCTTGCGGATAGGTTATTAACCTATCCGGATGTTCATAACCTATCCGCATCGTCATTACCTATCCGCATAGGCACACTCCTGCGAACGCACTGCGGGCCCCGAGGATGCTCCTAGGGGCCCGCAGCTCGGCGCTAGGACGCGCGGCTAGTTTCTTCGGCCGCCATTGTTGTTGCCGCCGTTATTGTTCCCGCCATTGCCGCTGTTGGAACCGTTGCCATTGTTCCCGTTGTTGGAACCGTTCCCGTTGTTGGAACCGTTCCCATTGTTGGAACCATTGCCGTTATTCCCGTTGTTGCCATTCTCCGAACCCTCGGTGGGCTCGGCGGACGGGGTCTCCGTCGGGGTAGGCGTCTCGGTGGGCTGCGGAGCAGACTGCGGGGCCTCGCTCGTCGCGCTCGGCGCGGGCGTGGGCGCGTTGTTGTGCACCTTGCGGTTGGACTCGACCTTCCACGTGAAGTCGTCGCCCGACAGGTTCGCCGTCGCGGGCTTCATGTAGTCGATCCACACGTCCACGGGCCAGTCGCCGCCGTGGAACTGATTCAGGCCACCCACGTCGTCCAGCGGCACCGAGTTGCCCGCTTCGTCGGACTGGTACATCGACACGGCCGTGACCATGCCGGGCACGAAGCCCACGAACTGCGCAGACAGCTGATCGGAGGAGGTACCGGTCTTACCGGCGGTGGTCAGTCGCGGAATCGAGGCGTCGACGCGGCTGGCCGTACCATCACCGCTCGTGACGGCCTCGAGTGCCGGCATGATGGAGGAAACTTCCTCGACCTCGAACACGCGCTTGGGGGCCACGTCACCGCTGTAGAGCAGCTTGTTGTTCGAGTCCTCGACCTTCTTGACGATGTGAGCGGTGACGCGCTCGCCACCGTTCGCGATCGTCGAGTAGGCGGTCGTCAGGTCGATGTTGTGCGGCGAGGAGGGGCCCAGCACGTTGAGCAGCTCCTCGTTCAGGCCCACCGTGTCCTCGGGAATACCCGCATCGATGGCCGCCTTCAGCGTGTTCTCCGGCTCCACGTCGTCATTGAGGCCCACGAACACCGTGTTCATCGAGTAGGCGGTCGCCTTCACGAGGGTCACGTTGCCAAACGAGTATCCGCCGTCGTTCATGACGGGGGTGCCCATGCCTCGGAAGTACTGGGGAGACTTGCCCGAATAGGTGTCGTAGACGGTGCCACCCACGCGCGCGTTCGCAAGCAATGCGAAGGGCTTGAAGGACGAACCGGCCATCGCGATGTCCTGCGTGACCGCGTTCTGCTGGCGCTTCTCGAAGTCGGCGCCCGCGTACTCGGCGAGGATCTCGCCCGTGGCCGGGTCCATCGAGGACAGGGCGACGTGCTGGTACGTGGGATCCCAGCCGTCCACCTCGTTCATACCCTCGGCGGCCGCGACGGCCTGATCCTGGTGTTCCTTCACGATCGTCGAAGTGATGCGCAGGCCACCCTGGCTGATCTTGTCCTCATCGAACTGGCCGGAGGCGATCAGCTCCGACTTGACCTGAGCCATCAGGTAGCCGGTCGTACCGCTCATCGACTCACTGTTGAGGGTGTCGGGGTCAATCGTCTCGGGGAAGACCGCGGAGTCGTGCTGCGCCTGAGTAATCCAGCCGTCCTCCAGCATGAGGTTCAGGTCGCGCTCCCAGCGCTCCTTCGCCTTGTCGGGGTTGACGGCCGGGTCCCACGCGGAGGGCGCGGGGATGACGGCAGCGAGGAGCGCCGACTCAGACAGGGTGAGCTGGTCCGCGCCGTGGCCGAAGTAGGCCTGGGCGGCGGCGTCGATGCCGTAGGCGCCACGACCGAAGTAGATCGTATTCATGTAGGCGCCGATGACCTCGTCCTTGGACTTCTCACGGTTGATCTTGATCGCCAGGACGGCTTCCTTGAGCTTGCCCGTGTAGGACGTGGTCTCGCCCATGTAGTAGCGCTCCACGTACTGCTGGGTGAGCGTCGAACCACCCTGGCGTGCGCCGCCGCTCAGGTTGTTCACGAGCGCGCGCAAGATGCCCTTCAGGTCGACGCCGTTGTTCGTGTAGAACGTGCGGTCTTCGGAAGCCACGATCGTCTTGGGCACGTAGTCGGGCAGCTTCGTCGTGTCGATGATCTGACGATTGATCTCACCCAGGGTGCCCATCTCGGTCGTGCCGTCGGCGTAGTAGACGGTCGTCTTCTGCGCGAGGGCCAGGTCGTCCGGCGCGGGAATAGCCAGCGTGTTGTAGAGGTACAGGAACACGGCCATGCCGGCAATGAACACACCCAGGAAGACGGTCAGAATTCCAAACCCGATGCGCTTGGCCCACCGGAATTTCTTCTTCGCGGGGCCCTTCTTACCAGCCGACGAGGCCGTGGCGGCCTTCTTGGAAGCACGCGACGAAGCAGCGCCTCGCGCCGCGCGCCGCGAGGGCAGGGCGTCGCGGTGCGACGCGCCCGAGCCGCCAGGCTCGATGATGTCGTTCCAGTCGGACCGTCCGTTGTTAGTAGCCACGTATTCGCCCTTTCAGCGGATTGTTATGTTCCTAGCCTAACGGTGTTTCCTGAAAGAACCACAAAGTATGGGCTGCAACACAGAAAGGGTGGGTGCGCTCACCGCGCACCCACCCGCTGCTAGAGAACCTTCCGTCTCCTCAGATCAGGACCACTGTTCCTCGGGACGACCCGGCACCGCCCACAGGGTGTGGAAGACACCCTCCTTGTCGACCCGGTGGTAGGTGTGCGAGCCGAAGAAGTCTCGCTGACCCTGGATGAGGGCAGCCGGCAGGCGCGTCGCGCGGATCTGGTCGAAGTAGGCCAGGGACGAGGCGAACACGGGGATCGGAACGCCGGCGAGAGCAGCCTGGGCCACGACGCGGCGCAGCGCCGGCGTGCACTCCTGGAAGCGGGTCGCGAACGGCTCGGCGGCCAGCAGCAGCGGCAGGTCGGGGTCGGCCTCGTAGGCGCGAGTGATGTCGTCGAGGAAGGCCGCGCGGATGATGCAGCCCGCGCGCCAGATGCGAGCCAGGGCGCCCTTGTCGATGCCCCATCCGTACTCGGCAGCCCCGGCCTCGATCTCGTCGAAGCCCTGCGAGTAGGCGACGATCTTGGAGGCAAAAAGCGCCTGGCGAACGTCCTCGATGAACGCGGCCCGGGCCTCGTCCGACTCGATGACGAGAGCGGAGGCGTTGCCCGCGAGCGCCTGTCCGGCCGCGCGCTGGGCGGGCTCAGAGGAGGCGCCGCGCGCGAAGGTCGCCTCGCCGATCGCGGTGACGGGGACGGCCAGGTCGAGGGCGGTCTGCACGGTCCACTTGCCGGTGCCCTTCTGGGAGGCGGCGTCCACGATGAGGTCGACGAGGGGCTTGCCGGTCTCGGCGTCCACCTGGCGCAGGACCTCGACGGTGATCTCCATGAGGTAGGAGTTGAGCTCTCCCTCGTTCCACGCGGCAAAAATGTCGGCGATCTCGGCGGGGGTGGCGCCCAGGCCCTCGCGCAGGAGGGTGTAGGCCTCGGCGATGACCTGCATGTCCGCGTACTCGATGCCGTTGTGCACCATCTTCACGAAGTGGCCGGCGCCGTTCGCGCCAATGTAGGTGCAGCAGGGCACGCCGTCGTAGGTGGCGGCGATCGCCTCGAACATGGGGCCGAGGCGGTCGTACGAGGCCGGGGTGCCGCCGGGCATGATGGAGGGACCCCACAGGGCGCCCTCCTCGCCGCCGGAGACGCCCGCGCCCACGAAGTGCAGGCCGCGCTCGGCGGCCCACTTCTCGCGGCGGATCGTGTCGGTGAACAGGGAGTTACCGCAGTCGACGATGATGTCGCCCTCGTCCATGAGCGCGGCGAGCTGCTCCATGACGGCGTCCGTCGAGGGGCCGGCCTGGACCATCATGATGGCGACGCGCGGGGTGCGCAGGGAGGCGATGAAGTCCTCGAGCGTGGACGCGGGGATGAAGGTCGCCTCGTCGCCGTGCTGGGCCATGAGCTTCTCGGTGCGAGCCTGGGTCCTGTTGAAGACGGCGGTCGCGTAGCCGTTGCGGGCCAGGTTGCGGGCGAGGTTTGCGCCCATGACTCCCAGGCCGTACACGCCGATATCGGCCGATGCCTTCTCGGGGGTGAACGTGCTCATGCGATAACTCTCCTCACGAATAGTCGAATTATTCCCAGAGTACGGCGGTGGCCCCGGCACCGCACCGCGCGCGGGCGTGACGATTGTCGCCCCGCAGCCGTCTCAGCGCCCGGTCTCAGTTCTCCTGGGCTTCGCGGGCGGCCTTCGCGGCGGCCTTGCGGGCCTTCTTTTCCGCGACCTTGGCCTCCCAGTGGACCTGCTGGGCCTGGTATTCCTGCGCGAGGGCGCGCACGTCGTCCGACGCCCACCAGTCGAGAAGCGCCTGACGGGCCGCCTCCTCGCCCAGCGGCCCGCGCTCCATGCGCAGCTCGAGCAGGTAGTCGCGCGCGATCTTGACGGCACGCGAGGGACGCAGCCCGAGGATCTCCATGATCTGGTCGCCGTCGAGGTCGGGGCGGATCGCGTCGAGCTCCTCCTGCTCGCGCAGGGCGGCGATACGCGCCTCAAGGTCGTCGTAGGCGGCCGACAGGTAGTTGGCCTTGCGGCGGTTGCGGGTCGTGCAGTCGGCGCGGGTGAGGCGGTGGAGGCGCTCGAGGAGATCGCCCGCGTCGGCCACGTAGCGGCGCACCGCAGAATCGGACCAGGCGGCCTCACCGTAGCCGTGGAAGCGCAGGTGCAGCGCGACCAGGGTGGTCACGGCCTCGGTCGTGGCCTTATCGAAGTGCAGGGCCTTCATGCGCTTGCGCGTCATCTTCGCGCCCACGATCTCGTGGTGATGGAAGGACACGGTGCCGTTCTTCTCGAAGCGGCGGGTCGCCGGCTTACCGACGTCGTGCATGAGGGCCGCGAAACGCAGGATGAAGTCGGGGGCGGGAACCGGGCCGTCCGGGCCGGTCTCCAGGTCCATCGCCTGCTCGACGACGGTGAGGGTGTGCTCGTAGACGTCCTTGTGGCGCTTGTGCTCGTCCACGGTGGAGACGAGGGCGGCGACCTCGGGCAGGACGATGTCGGCGACGCCCGTGTGGACCATCAGCTCGATGCCGCGACGCGGGTAGGGCGAGATGATGAGGCGCTCGAGCTCGGCGCGGATGCGCTCGGCGGAGACGATCTCGAGGCGCGAGGCCATGGTTTCCATCGCGTTCATGACGTCCAGGTCGACGTCGAGGCCCAGCTGGGCGCTAAAGCGTGCGGCGCGCATGATGCGCAGCGGATCGTCATCGAAGGACTGCTCGGCGGACACGGGGGTACGCAGGTTGCCGTCCGCGAGGTCCGCGAGGCCGCCACACGGGTCGACGAGGGCCATCTGCGGCAGGCGCATCGCCATCGCATTGACCGTGAAATCGCGGCGCGTCAGGTCGCCCTCGAGCGTGTCGCCGAAGGTCACCTCGGGCTTGCGCGAACCGATCTCGTACTCGTCGGTGCGATACGTCGTCACCTCGACGATCAGGTCGCCGCGGCGCCCGCCGATCGTGCCGAACTCCTTGCCGATGTCCCAGGTCGCGTTGCCCCACTGGGCGAGGAGCTCCTCGGTGCGCTCGGGGCGCGCGGACGTCGTCATGTCGAAGTCGTGCGGCGTCACACCCAGGAACGCGTCGCGCACGGGCCCGCCGACGAGCGCGAGCTCCTCCCCGGCCTCGTGAAAAATCGTGCCGAGTTCCATAATCGCGGGCGGGAGCGCGGCGAAGGTCCTCGTGGCGTTCGCCATGAGGGTAGGAATGTCCGTCGTTCCGGCGTTTTGCGCGGTCACGGGGCCGTTATTCGGAGAAGCTGACTGGGTACTCATCGCCCCTAAGCATGCCAGGAAAGGGCCCTGGCCGACTACCGGGGGCCGCGTACCGGCTAAAGTGGAGTCATGCCTGCACGTCCAGTTGACCGCCGAGGCGGGGTGCCCAGACCCCCGCGTCGGTCCGCTTCTGTGCGCGCGGGCCGCTCTCACCTGCCGATTTCCGCGGAAACCAGCGCGGGCGGCATCGTCGTCGACGTGCGTGACGGAATTCCCTATGCGGCGTTGATCGCGCGACGCAATCGGGCGGGCCGCATCGAGTGGTGCCTGCCCAAGGGCCACCTCGAGGGTTCCGAGACCCCCCAGCAGGCCGCACTGCGCGAGGTCGCCGAGGAAACAGGCATCCACGGGCGCATCATCCGCCACCTCGCGTCGATCGACTACTGGTTCTCCGGCAACGACCGCCGCGTCCACAAGGTCGTCCACCACTACCTCATGGGGTACGAGTCCGGCACGATCACCGTGGATGGGGATCCGGATCACGAGGCCGAGGAGGCCGCGTGGGTGCCGCTGCGCGACGTCTCGCGCCAGCTCGCCTACCCCAACGAGCGTCGCATCGTGCGTATCGCCCTCGACCTGCTGTACCGGGATAGCCGTGACTAGGCGCGCGGTGCGGGTGGCCGCCGCGTGCGCGGCGCTGGCTCTTCCCTTCGGTCTCGGAATGCACGAGGCCGGGGCCGCTCCCCTGCCCGCGCAGACCTCGCAGTCGGACGCGTCGCGCCCCGCTGTGATGGGCGCGACGGCCGAGGCATCGGGTCTCGTCATCTCCATTAACTCGCTCTCCCCGCGCATCGTGACGAGCGAAAACGAAGTGATTGTCTCCGGTACGGTCCGCAATGATTCGCCAACGACGCTCGCGAACATCTCCCTCGAGATGTTCGTCGCCAACGAGACACCGATTTCGGTGGCCGCGCTCACGACGGCACTCACCGAGGACGAACCCGACGCCACGCACGCCGCGTCCTCCTCGCTCACCGACATCACCCGCGGAGCCACGGTCCCCTTCGAGATCCACATCCCCACCTCCTCGCTCCCCCTGACCGACGCGACCGAGTGGGGGCCGCGCGTCATCACCGTGGCCGCCAACTCCGGCGAATACTCCGGCAAGGACCGCTCGATCCTCGTGTGGGACTCGGGCGCCCAGGTCTCCGCCTCGCGCGTCAACGCCGTGGTCCCCTGGACGTCGACGAGCGCCACCCAGGACCAGGCCGAACGC
>OKVI01000938.1_pt1 | contig 13934 bp, 15 predicted proteins | sample 1607001 | NCBI WGS metagenome assembly OKVI01 (sample SAMN03281018, study PRJEB24777) | human gut metagenome | isolation source: fecal sample PR128 from 1 month old male Malay infant, vaginal delivered...
CGGTATGGAAATTCATCTCCAGCGGCGGCAGCGTGGCGTTATAGGCGTTACGGATATCGATGGGCGACTGGAATTTCCCGGTCTTGCAGGTGGCAAACTCGTCGCTGAGCTCGCCCCAGTTTTCCGGACCACTCTTGCCTTCATACGTCCAGTGTGGGGCAGACCCCGCAAACACAGAGGCAGATAAGGCGAATAAGGATGCGGTCAGAATGTGTTTCATGTTGTGTCTCTCAGAATAAGAAATGCGCGTTAATATACTGATGGCATTGTACTCTTTTCCAAAAGACCCGTCTTATATTGTGGTTATTTGCGTTAAAGAAAATGAAAGCCCTTCTTACCCCAGCTTCTCCATCTTCGTCTCTCCCTCCGTCATTGACAGCTGATACAGCGAAAACGATCGGTGCTTCTCAATCAACGTCGCCAGCTCCGGCGAGTGGCTGGTGAGCCAGATCTGCGAGTAGCGGCTGGCCTCGGCAATCAGGCTTGCCAGCGCGGGCAGCATCTGCGGATGCAGGCTGTTTTCCGGTTCGTTGAGGGCGATAAACGCCGGTGGGCGCGGGCTTAACAGTGCCACCGCCAGGCATAAAAAACGCAGCGTGCCGTCAGAGAACTCCGCCGGTTCCAGCGGGCGGCTTAAGCCCTCGCGCTGCATCATCATGCGAAAACGTCCGCCGGTGTTGTCGCTGTAAAACACGCAGCCGGGGAAAGCCTGGTCAAGAATGCGCATCAGCAGCAGTTCATCGCCAATCTCGACAATGGTCTGAAACGCCGCCGCGAGGTTGGCGCCGTCGCTCGCCAGCACCGGAGAGCGGAAACCCACCTGCGGGGCACGCATCATGGAGCCGCTTGCAACGGAAAACTCATGATAAAATCGCCAGTTACGCAGGGACTCGCGCATCTGCGACACTTCCGGGTAAAGGTGCGGTTCGCCGAGCTGTCCGAATACCGATTCGTTCTCGTACAGCGTGCCGCTGTGGGTCACTTTCTCGTGATGGACGTTATTCAGGAAAACCGCCTGATTTCTGCGCTTCATCAGCTGTGCCGACGGGCGGCGGTGCTGGCCGCTCAGCCAGAGCGACTCTTCCTTGATCACCGGATCGAGCTGAAACTGCGAGGGATAGGGCAGCTTCTCAACAAAGCCTACCTGCAGCTCGTATTCGTAGGTTTCGGTTTCTACCGCCAGGTTCATCCGTCGCAGCTGGTCGCTGCGGGTTTTACCCGCCCAGAACACTTTTAAAATCCCGCCTTCATTCGCCAGAGCCTGAGAAAACTGCCCCTGCGCGGCGCTGTGCATCAGGTGGATCGCCTTGTAAATATTTGATTTTCCGGTGCCATTCGGGCCGAAGACAATGTTGAGCTGTTCCAGCTCCAGCGACATATCGCGAATTGAGCGGTAGTTTTGAATGTGCAGGGTGTTAATCACAGGCCGATCCCTTTTTTGCGTTATAACCTGTATATATTTACAGCCTTTCAGGCGAAATGCAAAAAAGAGACGACAGTGAGGATGTCGTCTAAACGGGCTACTGCTTCGGGCCCCTGAGGGTCAATGGGGGCCTTCGCCTTATTGATTATTTAACGGCCAGACGCAGACCCAAATCATCAGGATAGGGATCAAAGTAGTTTTGCGTCATGAGATACTGATCCGGGTATTCGGCAAGGTAATGTTTTAGCAGCGTGATCGGCGCAAGAATGGGCAGAAGCCCTTCGCGGTAATGCAGGATCACGTCACGAAGCTCACCCCGCTGGCGGCTGTTAAGCTGATTGCGAAAATAGCCCTGAATATGCATCAGCACGTTGGTGTGATTTTTCCGCGAGGCGGGCTTTTTCAGGATGGTCATCAGTTTTTCGCGGTACGCCTCGAAGAACGCGTCCAGATCGTCCCATTCATGCAGCGAGGCGACAAACGGACCAATCTCACGGTAACCCGCCTGATGGTGTGCCAGAAGCTGCAGTTTGTAGCGGCTGTGAAAATCCAGCAGCGCGCGGCGCGTCAGGCCGTTTTTACGCAGCGTGTTCAGTTCGTGCAGCGCAAAAACGCGCTCGACGAAGTTTTCCCGCAGCACCGGGTCGTGCAGACGGCCATCCTCTTCTACGGGCAGCCACGGCCAGGTTTCAAGGAGCGCGGCGGTGAACAGCCCGACGCCCTCCTTGCGGCCCCGGTTGCCGTTTTCATCGTACACGCGCACGCGTTCCATGCCACAGCTGGGGGATTTTGCACAGACGATAAACCCGGCGAGATCGCCGATCTTAGGCAGATAGCTGGCCGTAAAGTCGGCCATTTTCTGCGTGACGTCATCATGCGGCGGATGGCTAAAACGCATCTGCGTGTCACCGCCGGTCGTCATGATCAAACGCAGCGCAGGGCGTGGCGTGGGCAGGCCGATGGCCATTTCGGGGCAAACGGGTCGGAAATTCACCCACTGGGCCAGCTCATCCATGACGAAACCCATACGCTTATGCCCGCCGTCAAAGCGAACGGCGGACCCGGTCAAGCAGCCGCTAATACCCAGCACAGGTTTCGTTGTCATGGTATGTTCCTCCAGAGCCAATACTTAAAACTTACACAATCTTGCTTATTTGTCCAAGTATTGGCGGAGGTATTTTTTATTGCCGTTTAAAATCAACAGGTTTTAACTGCCCTTGTAGGTTGAATAACCGTACTGACTCAGCAGAAGTGGAATGTGCAGTTTCTCGTTGGTCCGGGTGACGGTAAACAGCACCGGTACTTCCGGGAAGAATGTATCCAGCTTTTTAGCGTGGAAATAGTCTGCGGTTTTGAAGGTCACTTTATACACGCCAGGCTGCATGTCCTGTTCCTGGGGATAGAGCGATTTGATACGTCCGTCATGGTCAGTTTTGCCGCTGGCAACCGGGATCCATTTGTCCTGCTGCTGCTTTTCCAGGGTAACGGTGACATCCGATGGCGGCATGCCGGTTTGCTGGTCGAGAACGTGTACGCTCAGCGTGCCGGCAGGGGCACTAAAGGCGGCAGGGGCAAAAGCCATGGAGGCCAGGATCAGCAGAGGGGCAGTTTTTTTCATGTTGTTTTCCTGTGAAGTTGTCAGTCACAGGAAAACGTTAGCATCTGCGGCGCGGAAAAATATTCAACTTTTCGTGAAGATTCCCGCAGGAGAAAATCATTAGAGGATAATGACCTCAAGGGAAAGCTGCTGCTGCCACTGCGCCACCTGTTTTTTCCGCGCGGCGGTCAGTTTACCGCTGGTGACCAGCAACCATTTGCGATCGGGAAATATCTCCGGTGCCAGCGTGGCAGGGGGCGTGGGTAATACGTCGATGCGGTGACCCTGACCGGTCCGCGACAAGGCTTCGAGCCAGATTTCACACGGGTCGTTCAGGTACCAGCCGCTGAGCAGAATGTTATCGCCCGGCGCTTTTTTATCGCCTTCGAGGCAAAACGAGGTGTAGGCGATGAGGATGCCGTCGAGGATCGCGCGCAGGGTCATGGCGGCGGCGACGTTGGCGGACACCTGGCTGCGCAGCGGACGCAGCACGTTGGTCACCAGCTCAGGTCTGGGGTATTCGCGGCCCGCGTCGTAAATCATCTGGCGCAGGGACTCGATTTTGCCCCCCTGCAGGCGTTCCAGCATGTTCTGCTGTAGCGTTTGCCAGTTGTTGGTCCGGCGGGGTACAGGGCGCTCAAGCAGGGGTTACCTGGCCAATGGGCACGCCTTTTTTCACCCAGTCGAGGATTTTCAGCGCCTGCTGAACGTCTTCATCGCTGTACTGGCGGTGGCCGCCCTCCGTGCGCTGTGGCTTGAGTAAACCATAACGACGCTGCCACGCCCGCAGCGTGGTGGCGGTGATGCCGCTAAGTCTGGCGAATTCGCCGATGGAGTAAGCCATGCCCATGTCCAGAGTGGAGGAATACTCTCAATATACTACGAATTTTTCAGAACGGGATGAAGCGCCGAAAGGGTGCACTACACTTAACATCCAACCGTGCAAATGAAAGGAATTCTCATGAAGCTATGGCCTGTTGTCACCGGGGTTGCCATTGCGCTGACCCTTGTAGCCTGTAAATCCCCCACGCCGCCGAAAGGCGTGCAGCCTGTTTCCGGTTTTGATGCCAGCCGCTATCTCGGCAAGTGGTATGAAGTCGCCCGCCTGGAGAACCGCTTTGAACGCGGGCTGGAGCAGGTGACGGCCACCTACGGCCAACGGAGCGATGGCGGAATCAGCGTGCTTAACCGGGGTTACGACCCGGTGAAGAACAAATGGAACGAGAGTGAAGGCAAAGCGTACTTTACCGGCGCGCCAACCACCGCCGCGCTGAAGGTTTCGTTCTTCGGCCCGTTCTACGGCGGCTATAACGTCATCAAGCTGGACGATAAGTACCAGTACGCGCTGGTCAGCGGCCCGAACCGCGACTACCTGTGGATTTTGTCGCGCACGCCAACCGTGCCGGACGCGGTGAAGCAGGATTACCTGAACACCGCGCGCAGTCTGGGCTTCCGGGTCGATCAGCTGGTGTGGGTAAAACATTAACCCCTACTGGTACGAGAACGTAATGCTTGCCAGCGCGTTCGCCGAGCCGGGGACCAGTTCGCCGGTTCGGATGTATTGCGCCTGGAACGGCAGCGACAGGGTTTGTGCCGCAGTGGTGCTCTGGATAAAGAACTGATTGGTTGTGCCCGCCGCCGAGCTGTCCGGCCCCATCATCAGCGGGCCGGTGCCGTTATAGAAAAACTGCACCCCTACGCCGGACGCGGTGGAGTCGCCGGTCAGCGTCACCACCGACGAGGTGTTTGACGGCGTGGTCTGATCGGTCATCACCGCGCTTACCGCGACGTTCGCGTCACAGGTCAGGCTGACGTTAAACGCACCCGAAGGCGACGTACTGCCCACGGTGGCCAGCGTGCGGATATCGAGCGTGCCCAGATCGACGTTCGCGCTTTTGGTGCCCACCGTACAGCCGCTCGCCGTCACGGTGATGGTGGTGGGGTTAATGATGACCTTTGCCGTTTTGACCTCGTTGTTATAGGCGGTTAACACCGCGGCGTTGATAGTCGGGATCTGGTAAACCCCGGATTTCAGTGCTGTCGCGGTCTTAATAAAGGTCACCTTTGCCGACCAGCCTAAATCCTGAGCAATACCGCTAGTGCCATCCGCCGGATAGCTTTGGGTGATCCCGTTTTGCAACGGAATATACTGTGAACCCTTAAAATCTTTCAGCCCGATGATATACCCCACACCCGGAACGCCAGTTTCAAAAATGGTGTAGTTCGCGCCATCGACGGTGACTGTCATCCCGCTTGAGATCGCGCTGCTGCTCGGTTCCAGCGTGCCTTTGGAGCAGGTATAAAAAAAACCGCACCAGAACACCTGTTGCACGCTGGCGGTGGCGCTCCAGGTGGAGCCGATAATACTCCCCGGCGCCACCGAATCTGCCGGGCCGCTGTAGGTCATCGGCTGCGGGGAGAGGGTGATATCTGATTTCCATTCCATCGCCTGTGCGCTGGCGCAGAGCAGTAATCCGCTAATAAACAAGAATAAACGCATCATTGATACTCCGTGGTCCAGGTGGCAAAGGCGGAGACGTCTCCGGCATTCACCGGCGCGCCCGTGGCGGCCAGCCGAGCGTAGAAGGTCATCTCTACGCTGTCATCGCCCGGCGTGCCCCGGGCGGTGGTTTGCGTGTCGAGGGGGATCAGCACGCCGTCTTTATCGAGGATCTGCACCGCCACGCCGGTGGCGCCGCCGTCGGCAATTTTCACCAGCTGCGGGTTGTCGTTATCCGGCGTGCCGCTGAAGCGGATTTTGACCCCGGCAAAGGTTGGCCCGCACGCTTCAAGCCTGATTGTGAAGGGCGTTTTGATATTGCTGACCGCGCCTGCACGGGGGAATTGTTTAATCCCGATGGTACCCAGCGGAACGTCCTGCTCTTTAGAGTCCGCCGCGACAACGCAGGTGTTGCCGATCAAATTCCCGGTGACGGAAACCAGCACGTCATAGCCGTGAACCGGGAACGTGAAGATCAGCAAAGCGATGCTGAACGTCCGAAGCGTTACTGACATACCACCTCCTGTGAATAGAGCCCGGTACGGGCGTTATAGCTCTGCTTGTTCAACGCGTAGTTGATGGTGCAGCGCTGGTCGCTGTTGCGCCCCCATACTGCACTCAACGTGCCTCGCTCGGTTAACCCCGACAAATACAGGCTGCCGCCGTCGCCGACGATGCCGCTGGTTTTGTTATCGTTCAGTGAGACCAGCGTGCCGAAGGGCAGCACGTCGTTGCCGCGGCGCACGACAAACATCGCTTTTTTCCCCTGGCGTGTGACAAGGGTGGCGCGAACCAGCGCGCCGTCGGTCGGCGTTTTGTTGACGATGGCATTCTCCAGCTCCACGTCATTACCTGCGGTTGTGACATCCAGCGCGACCTGGTTCACGCGGTACGGCGTGGCGTAGGGGATCACCGCGTAGCCCCGGCTGTCGGTTTTGATACCCTTGTGGTTAAGCACGGCAACGTCGCTGGCGCCCGGGGCTTTCACCAGAATGTTGGTGTTGCCGAGCGGCTGGCTCAGCGTCAGACCATCTTCATGCAGCACCGCGCCGCCGCTCATCCCGTAGCTGAGGTTGCGGGAATCGCGGGTATAGCTGTAGCCCAGGTTGTAGTCTCCTTTTGCGCCTTCGTATTGCAGCGTGGCGTCGCCGCCGTAGTGCTGCTGCGCGCTATAGCGCTGGTTGACGCTGTAAAACAGGTTCTCCTGGCCCGGCAGATAACCGCTCACGCCGGTACTGGCCGTAGTGCCGGTTGAATCCGCATGGGTGGTGGTAAAGCGGGCGCGGGTCGACAGCGCCGGGTTGCCCAGCGGCACCGAAAGTGACATCGCCAGCACGTTATCTTTTTTGTCGTCATACAGGCTGGCGCTGCGCTGAACGCTGACGCCAAGCGACACGTTACGAAACGTGGCATTCCACGCGAACTGCAAACTTTGCGTGGTTTTCGACGTGTTCCAGTAGGTTTGCTGATCCCACGACAGCGACAGCGAACCGTATTGCCCCATCGGCTGTGACAGCAGCAGCTGGTTTTTGGCCTTACGCGACATGCGCAGATTATATACCGTGTCGTAGTGGGTGGTGACGGTGCCATCGTCTTCCACAATTTGCTTTGGGGATCCGCCCGCCATGCCCTTGTACGTGGTATCGCTCAGGGTATAAAACCCTTTCGTTGAGTAGCGCAGCGAGAAAAAATTAACCCGCGTGCCGATATCATTCAGCAGCTTGCTGTAACGCAGGCGCACGGAATCGCCGGTGTAGTGCTGGTCGTCCGCCAGCTGGCTGCGGGCGTGGGTCAGGTCGATGGAATACGCGCCAAAGCGCCCCAGGTTCTGCCCAATCCCGAAGGCCAGACCGTTATAGCGATCGGCAAACTGCGCCCCACCGTAAAACGTCAGGCCATAACGCCAGCCGTAGAACAGCTCGCCCTGCGCGAAAGAGGGCGCATCCTGATGGCCCATCGGACGATATTTCCCTGCTCCCAGGGCATATTTCAGCTGTCCGTTACGCACCAGGTTTGGCACGCTGGCATACGGAAGCGTGTACTGCGTCTGGCTGCCGTCGTTCTCCTGGATCGTGACCGCGAGATCGCCCCCGGAAGAGGTCGGGTAGAGATCTTTCAGCACAAACGCCCCCGGCGGCACTGAGGTTTGATAAATGATGTTGCCGTTCTGGCGAACCGTCACCGTGGCGTTGCTGCGGGCGATGCCGCGCACTTCCGGCGCATAGCCGCTCAGGCTGGCAGGCAGCATATTGTCATCGGTTTTCAGGGCAATGCCGCGCAGGCCCACGGCGTCGAACACCTGGGCGGAGGTATACGTTTCCCCGGCGTAAACCTGCGCGTTCAGGGCGGGAATATCCCGCTGCAGCCAGGTCTGCACGTGGGTGAGTTCGTTAGTATCTTTGGTCCACGTGGTGAAATCACGCAGCCGCCACGCGCCGAGATTGATGCCGCTGTTCAGGCTCGCAAACAGCTGCTGGTCGCGCGTGCGCGTCTCGCCCTGATAGTCATTGTTCGAGCCGTTTACCACATAGTTCAGCCACGTGGCAGGAATGCCCGCTTCCCAGCTTTCCGGGCTGACATACCCGCGCGGCAAATTGCGCATCGCGCTCTGCGGTACGGTGAAGCTGAGGGAGAGCGTCTGCTGGTCAAAATCAAACCGGGTATCGGCAAACGCCTCCGTCAGAAAAATGCAGCGCTGCGCGAGCGGCAGTGCGCCGCCTTTCGCCTGCTGGCTGTCGATGCCCAGCGCCGCGATCTGTTCAGGCGTGAGGCATGGCAGGGCTTCCCCTGTATTTTCAGCGGTGCGGAACGTGATATTGCCGGTGAACGCATAGTTGTTATTGATATACACGTTGAGGTTGTGATCGCCCGGCGGCAATGCGCTCCCGGCGTTGACCCAGGCGAGATCGGCGCTGTTGGCGCTCTCACCGTTGAGGAACGCAGGGTTAAATTGCAACGCGCTTTCAGCCGCCATGGCCTGCCGAATTACCAGGGAGATCACCGTGGCACACAGGATTTTTCTTTTCACGTGGTCACGCCTCACAGTCGGGATTATTGGGACAATGCCGCGCGTGTCGCGGGCGTCCATGCGCCGTAATCGTTAATGGTCTGGTAGCTCACGCTGCTGGCGTGGCTGAAGGTTTCGCCCAGCGTTACGCTGGATTTCGGCGGCACCATCACCGGCTGTACCGGCATGCCATCGATTTTCAGGTTGATGGTGGTGAGGTAGTACGGCGTTGGGTTGCTGAGCGTGACCTTTCCGCCGCGATAGGCTCCGGTCAGGCTTTTCCAGGCGTCCCCTGCGCCTTGCCCAAGGCTCTCCGGGCGATAAAACACCTTGATGCGGTTTGCCGAAGCAAACTGCAGCGAATTGCCGGAACCGCTTTTGGTCTGCTGTGGAATGGCTTTCACCGTCATCCAGTAGAGCGTTTCGCGATCCTCTGGCAGGGCTTTACCGTTAAACATGATTTTCACCGCGCTTTCGCTGGCCGGTTTCATGACGAACAGTGGCGGCGTAATAACGAAGTCGTTGGTTTTTTGCCCTTTTTCGTTTTCCATCCATGACTGGATCAGGAACGTGGCGTCGGGATGCGTGTTCCTGACCTGCAGCATGGACTGGTTAGTAGTGCTGGAGTAGACCATTCGCGTGGCGCCCAGCCCTACGCCGCCTGCATATGCGGCGGATGAACATAATGAAATAGCCAGACAGATCCCTGCTTTTGCGCGCATGGTGCGTCTCCTTAAAGCTGAGTCAGGCCCGGCCAGCGAACCGGGCCTGAAAATTACGAGTAGGTAACGGTGTAGGTTGCAACCGCGCTGGCATCACCCGCCGTGGCGTTGCCCTGCGGTGAGTAATATTTCGCGCTGAAGTTCAGGGTGTTGGCCCCCGCACGCAGAGGAATGGCGGCGGCAGGTTCACCCAGCTTCACCACTTTGCCCTGCTCGTCGTACAGGCGAATCGCAACATGCTGCGCCGAGTTAGCGCCGCCGTTTGTGCCAACGGCCAGGCTGTTGGCATCGGCCGCATCCGGCGTACCGGTGAAGGTCACGGCCACGGTGGTAGCGGCAATCGGGTTGTCTTCCGTTGAGGCGGAGGTATCGGCGATTTCGCAATCTTCCAGGGTGATGGAGAAGGCTTTCGCGGTGCTGGCTTCACTGCCTGCCGCGGCCAGCGTGGCGGTACGCACTTCGCCCATGTCGACATCAATGTTGGCGCTGCCAGCACTGATGGCGCAGGCTGAGGTCACCACCTTGCCGCTGAAGTTCACCGTACCGCCGCTGGTGGTTGCAGCGAACGCCGACCCTGCTGGCAGTACTGCCGCAACGGCGACGGCAAGCAGTGTTTTCGTTTTAAATTGAGCTTTCATTGTCCTGATTCCATGTTGTCGTTATGTCGGGTTGTGCTCTTGGTCGACAGATCTAACTGGTTAAAAAGACCAGCAAATCTGTCTTATTTCTGAGCCCAAGTTTTCTTATCGCTGAGCTTTTTAACGCGCTGACGCGGCGGTAAGAAAGCTGCTCTGTTTCGGCGATATAACGCATATCCAGACCTTTTCGCAGATCCTTCAATACTCGCCATTCGCCCGGCGTCAGCGATAACGCCGTGGGTTTCTTTTTTGGGCGATATCGGCTATCGACCATTTTTAATAAGCTGGCTCGCCAGTGATAAAGTGGCTCCTGCAGCGAGATATAGGCATCTATATCGCCGCGTATCCACAGCCAGGAATTGGCTGGCGCGGAATACATACAAATAAGGACGTCAGGCTGGCGGGATTTGATGTTTTTTATATATTTCAGGCAATCAAATCCCGCGTGATACTTTTCCGTGCCGGATAAAAAAATGACATCAACGGGGGTGGTTAAAAACACGGTTTCCATTAATGAATAATCATCGCTTGATGCTATTACCTGCATTTCAGGAACCATGTTTTTTAATACCGCGGCGATCCCCTGACGTGAAAAGTGATCGCCTCCCAACAGTGCGGTTGTTAAATGACGTTTATTTCCGGTTTTATTCGCCATGTTATTCCCTCGATTTATAATTGTAATGAGGCTCGCCCGTCTGGCAGAACGATGCCTGTATTTTCGAAGCAATTAAGCATTGCACGGTGTGGAGTCACTATACGGATAGTGCGAAACAGGTAATCTGAATTAATCTTAATTTGTATTAAGTTGAGCTAAACGGATTTCTTCATTATCTCCCTGCCGTACCGGCTGCCTCATATTTGCCTGTAATTAATCATACCGACACTTTTTAATGAAAAGTTGGCTTTACTAAATGTTTTGTAAGGAAATTGTCTGGTGATGTCAGGTATTCCGCCTTGTTACTTACTTCTGCTAACAATTTCAGGGTGAAACTGTTAATTATGACGGGTCTTTTAGACGAGTTTGAGATGACTGAAATTGCCTACAGGCCGCGTCTTGTCTGGTTTCCTCGGAAAAAGTGAATAAAGGTCTCTGAATAATTCAGACACGGATGGCCGAAGCGTTCAATTCGCCGTTTTGTCGAGTTTTGTCAGTGTCAAGTCCGCGTGGGGAAAGGTAGCATGAGGCATTTTCAGGTGCTTTGCCAGATCTCATATGGCCAAAAAGGCGGTTAAGAGAACTTCAGATAAGCGGTTAAGAAAAAATAAAAATAAGATTTTTCGCCAGGCGCCAGGATATACAGACGCGGGTTTATCGGTCACATTAATCCTTAAACCGGCGTTTACAGGAGGTATTTAACGAGTCTTATGCATAAGTATTATATCATTAATGGCATCGTCGAGTTTCATCCTGCGGCCAGCACATTACGCGACCTCAATAATCCTGAACAGGTGGTGGTATTAAACTCGCCTGCCGGACGTTGTTTGCTGTTATTGATTGAAAGAGCCGGGAGTATTGTCACTCAACAGGAGTGTATGGACATTGTCTGGCAACGTCGGGGAATGATGGTGTCGCCGAATACCTATTACCAGAATATCTCTATTCTGCGTAAGGGGCTGAAAAAAGCCGGGTTTGAAACCGATCCAATCGTCACGATCCCCCGTATTGGCCTGACGCTGGCAAGCGATACGCAAATTACGATTAAAGAGGCGCAGTTGCCCTCGGCAGAGCCAGAAGCACCGGTCCAGACCGTTCAGGAAGAGGATGGCGTGCCGCAGCCCGTGGCTCCTGTCACTCCCGTTGCTCCGGTTGCGAAACGACGCTTCTGGCTGGGGGGCGCACAGCTGGCGCTGCTGTTAATCATTAGCGTGAGCGTCATCAGCTATAGCCGGCCGCATGACAACTATTTTGTGGACGGTTACCGCTTCACGACAATGATGGGAGAGTGTCGGCTCTATTTTGCCCGCGATATCGAGACGCCGCAGGACAGGGAAAAAGCGCTGGCCTATGCTGCGCCATTTAAAGATGAATGCAGCAGTTACCCCTGGATCTATATCAGTGGATATAGCCTGTTGCCGCGTGCTTCGGTGATCCGCTGCGACCGGGCAATGACGGAACCAAACCGTTGTATGTCAGATTACTTTATTCAGGATCATTAATATGGCTCGTTACCGTCAAACGCTGTTAACGCTCTGTTTGTGCCTGCTGGTGGGGGCGTTAGCCGCTGGTTATTATCTGTGGCAGCGTTATTACATTCACCCTTTTGCCTGTCAGGTGAACTTTATTCAGCACCATCCTGAAGAGACACTGACCCTGTGGCTAAATTATACGGTGGACGGTAACAACGGCACGCTCAGCATGAACGGTCGGGTGAAGAGCGATCCGGGTAAGACCTTTAATCGTAAAATATTCTTTCAGGTAGAGCGCAAAGATAATGTCTATTACATGCGATCTGTCCGCAATATCAAATTCCCCGATGATGACGTGAGCGACAGCTGGCTGGAGAAGTACGAACCGTTATTTTTCATCTACCCCAACGAGAGTATTTATATGCGAATTAAGAAACAGCAGAATGATAATTATTTATTCATTCTGGGGACGTTACCGACCTATGTGTGCCACCCCTCAAAAACGGAGGGCTGAACGGGAAAAGCGTTGCTGTTTTGTGGTCATCATTTATACTTTATTGAACCGCTAAGAAATATCTTAGAGTAATATAAGAGCAACACAATATGTTGCGATAATGTAATTAATATTTTTTGGCAAGGTAATGAAAACTTTAATTGATGACTCATGCAGGCGTGGTTCTGCACGAAATAAACCCCTGCATATCGGTTTATTTCTGTGGCCCCATTTTTCGTTATTAGCCTTATCGGGGTTAATGGAGGCGTTACGTACGGCGTCCTGTGTACAAAAATCCAGACAGAAAATCGCGTTCAAACTCAGTCTGATAAGCACCCGGGCGGAATTGCCCATCACCAGCAACGCCGGTATTAGCGTGCAGCCTGAAGCCGCGCATCTTACTCCGGGGGAATACGACTATATTGCCGTGATTGGCGGAAGCCTGGAGGATCTGGATAAGGGGCTCCAGGACGACCGGGCATTTCTTGCAGAGGCGCATCACAACGCCATTCCGCTGATCGGTATTGGCACCGGGAGCTTTATCCTGGCGGAAGAGGGGATCCTCAATGAACGGCGCGCCTCGATCCATCCTTATCATCATGACGTCTTCACGCAACGGTTTCCGCAGGTTTATGCCGAGCAGGGGCTGGATTTTATCGATGAAGGCGATGTGCTGACCTGCCCGGGCGGGATCTCGACGCTGACGCTAACCACGGCGCTGATTCGCGCCCATGCGGGCGACGATATTGCCGCCACCACGTCACGGCGTTTATCGCTCTCACCGCACGCTGTTACTACCCCGCGGCCTGCCAATATTGCGCTGATCCCGGACTCGCGGCTGCGCAGAGCGGTCATGATCATCGAACAGTACCTGACACGCCCGCTTAGCGCCGCCGGGCTGGCCCAGGACGTCAAGCTGAGCGAGCGTCAGCTTAATCGCCTGTTTCACGCCGAGTTTGGTAAAACGGCACGTGAATTTATCCGCAGCGCCAGACTGCGCTATGCCTGCTGGCTGTTGAAGAACTCGCAGCAAAGCGTCACGGACATTGCGCGGCGGATGGGCTTTAGCGACTGCGCCCATTTTATTCGTCACTTCCAGCTTGAGTACGGCTGTACGCCAGGGGTGTGGCGCACGTCGCAGAGCTAATGCCCCGATTTCGTGCTTTCTTCGTAGGGTATTACTGGTTTGCCTGGATACACTTCCGTTAAAAGCCCAACGGGGGGACGATGACATGAACTGGCAGCCTTTTCGCGGCAGCGCACCGGGAAATATGACCATTTTCAGCGCCTCATTTCCTGATGTCAGCGACCAGTGGCCGATGAAAGACGAGACTGCCCGGGAGATCAACGCGCTTAACCGGGCCCTGAAAGCCGACCCGGCGCTTCGCCCTCCGCTGATTGAATACGAAGAGGGCGGGCAGGCGGTG
>OKVI01000946.1_pt1 | contig 13766 bp, 13 predicted proteins | sample 1607001 | NCBI WGS metagenome assembly OKVI01 (sample SAMN03281018, study PRJEB24777) | human gut metagenome | isolation source: fecal sample PR128 from 1 month old male Malay infant, vaginal delivered...
GTCGAGATCAGCTGCTGAAGCACCACTTTGTCATCTTCGATCAACCCTTCGGTCAGTTCCTTAAGCAGCGCCACCTGGTCGGTATCGTCGAATAAGGAAAAGTTAGACTTCATACCCAGCGCAGCGTATTCGCGCTTAATGATATCCAGCCCCAAAGTGTGGAAGGTGGAAATCATCAGCCCACGCGCCTCTTTGCGCCCCAGCGTTTGCCCAACGCGCTCTTTCATCTCGCGCGCGGCTTTGTTGGTAAAGGTCACGGCCGCGATATGGCGCGCCTGATAGCCGCAGCCGCGGATCAGGTGGGCGATTTTATTCGTAATAACGCGGGTCTTACCGGAACCGGCGCCCGCCAGCACCAGGCACGGTCCGGTGACGAATTCGACGGCTTGTTGTTGGCCAGGGTTTAAACGCATGGGAGTCTTGCTCAATCTTCGAACGGGGTGGGGATTGTAGCAGAAAGCGGAGCCGAGATTTACTGACTGATGGTAAAGTGTCAGCCACGCAAACCATCCTGAGAATGATGTCATGGCAAAAAGCGCAGCGGCCCTGCATATCCTGGTCAAAGAAGAGAAACTGGCGCTGGAGATCCTCGCCAAACTGGAGCGGGGCGTCAGCTTCGATCATCTGGCGAAACGCTATTCTAAATGTCCGTCTGGCCGCAACGGCGGCGACTTAGGCGAGTTTCAGCAAGGCGCGATGGTCGGTCCGTTTGATCAAGCCGTCTTCAGCTGTCCGCTGCTCAAACCCTATGGCCCGGTGAAAACCAAATTCGGCTACCACATCATCAAGGTGCTGTATCGCCGCTAGCGCGTGATACTATGGCGCCCTGATTTATCCCAACTCACTCAAGGCGCAATCATGGCTAAAACCGCGGCAGCACTGCATATCCTGGTAAAAGAAGAGAAACTGGCGCTCGATCTGCTCGAGCAGCTCAAAAACGGCGCCGATTTCGGCAAGCTGGCAAAGAAACACTCCATTTGTCCGTCAGGCAAACGCGGTGGCGATCTAGGTGAGTTCCGCCAGGGCCAGATGGTACCGGCCTTCGATAAAGTGGTCTTCTCCTGCCCTGAACTGGAGCCAACCGGCCCGCTGCATACCCAGTTCGGCTACCACATCATCAAAGTGCTGTACCGGAAATAATAAAAAAACCCGGGGATCTTAATCTCCGGGTTTTTGCCTGATGGCGCTTCGCTTATCAGGCCTACTAAACAAATCCATGCCTCTATGGATTTCGGCTTGCCGGAAGGCGGCAAGGAAGTACATCCCCAGCAACAAAGATTACTATGTGACTGGGGTGTACGTACCGTAGCCAACGCATCGGCAAGTCGAAAGACGACGAGGAATTAGCCGGCTACCGCGATACGCTTCATATCGGTCATATAACCGCGCAGTTTCTTACCAACCTGCTCGATAGCGTGGCTGCGAATCGCTTCGTTCACATCGCGCAGCTGCGCGTTATCTACCGCGCCTTCGGCAATCGCTGTGCCCAGGTCGCCGGTCTGCAGGGTGGTCATGAACTCTTTCAGCAGCGGTACGCAAGCGTAAGAGAACAGGTAGTTACCATATTCAGCGGTATCGGAAATAACCACGTTCATCTCATACAGACGCTTACGGGCGATGGTGTTGGCGATAAGCGGCAGCTCATGCAGTGATTCGTAGTAAGCAGACTCTTCGATGATGCCGGAGGCCACCATGGTTTCGAAGGCCAGCTCAACGCCCGCTTTCACCATCGCGATCATCAGAACGCCTTTATCGAAGTACTCCTGCTCGCCGATTTTGCCTTCATATTGCGGCGCGGTTTCGAAGGCGGTTTTGCCGGTCTCTTCACGCCAGGTAAGCAGTTTCTTATCATCATTCGCCCAGTCCGCCATCATGCCGGAGGAGAATTCGCCGGAGATGATGTCGTCCATGTGTTTCTGGAACAGCGGCGCCATGATCTCTTTCAGCTGCTCGGACAGCGCATAAGCGCGCAGTTTCGCCGGGTTGGAGAGGCGATCCATCATCAGGGTGATGCCGCCCTGCTTCAGCGCTTCGGTGATGGTTTCCCAGCCGAACTGAATCAGTTTTTCTGCATACGCCGGATCGGTACCTTCCGCCACCAGCTTGTCGAAGCACAGCAGAGAACCCGCCTGCAGCATGCCGCAAAGGATAGTTTGCTCGCCCATCAGGTCAGATTTCACTTCCGCCACGAAGGAAGATTCCAGCACGCCCGCGCGGTGGCCGCCTGTCGCCGCCGCCCATGCTTTGGCAATCGCCATGCCTTCGCCTTTCGGGTCGTTTTCCGGGTGTACCGCGATAAGCGTCGGTACGCCGAAACCGCGTTTGTACTCTTCACGCACTTCGGTGCCCGGGCACTTCGGTGCCACCATCACCACGGTGATGTCTTTACGGATCTGCTCGCCCACTTCCACGATGTTGAAGCCGTGGGAGTAACCCAGCGCTGCGCCGTCTTTCATCAGCGGCTGTACGGAGCGCACAACGTCTGAGTGCTGTTTGTCCGGCGTCAGGTTAACCACCAGGTCGGCCTGCGGGATCAGCTCTTCATAAGTGCCGACTTTGAAGCCGTTTTCAGTCGCTTTACGCCAGGAGGCGCGCTTCTCAGCGATCGCTTCTTTACGCAGCGCATAGGAGATATCCAGGCCGGAGTCACGCATGTTCAGACCCTGGTTCAGGCCCTGCGCGCCGCAGCCGACGATGACCACTTTTTTACCCTGAAGGTAGCTTGCGCCATCGGCGAATTCGTCGCGCGCCATAAAGCGGCATTTGCCCAGCTGTGCCAGCTGCTGGCGCAGGTTCAGTGTATTAAAGTAGTTAGCCATGTCTGTAACTCCGTGATGTTGTGTCGTGCTTATTGTTCGGTTCGCTTTTGCGAGAATGAACTTACTATATGACAGGAATTTTATTGCGGAAATTGATATATTCACAACGTCACGTTGCATTTTATGAAATACAAAACCGGGGAGTACGCGCCGTGGATTTACGCGATCTGAAAACCTTTCTGCATCTGGCGGAAAGCCGCCATTTTGGCCGCAGCGCGCGGGCCATGCACGTCAGCCCGTCGACGCTTTCGCGCCAGATCCAACGCCTGGAAGAGGACCTCGGCCAGCCGCTGTTCGTGCGAGATAATCGCACGGTGACCCTTACCGAAGCCGGGGAAGAGTTACGTACCTTTGCCCAACAGACTTTATTGCAGTATCAGCAGCTTCGTCACGTCATCGATCAGCAGGGCCCTTCGCTCTCCGGCGAGCTGCATATCTTCTGCTCCGTCACCGCCGCCTATAGCCATCTGCCGCCGATCCTCGACCGCTTTCGCGCCGCGCACCCCTCGGTGGAGATCAAGCTCTCGACCGGCGACGCCGCCGACGCTATGGAGAAGGTCGTCACCGGCGAAGCCGACCTGGCGATTGCCGGTAAGCCGGAGACTCTGCCAGGGTCGGTGGCGTTTTCGATGCTGGAGAACCTCGCCGTGGTGTTAATTGCCCCGGCCCTTCCCTGCCCGGTGCGCAACCAGGTGACCGTCGAGCGCCCCGACTGGTCGACAGTGCCCTTTATCATGGCCGACCAGGGGCCGGTACGTCGGCGCATCGAGCTGTGGTTTCGGCGGCATAAAATCAGCAATCCGTCGATCTACGCCACCGTCGGCGGGCACGAAGCGATGGTGTCGATGGTCGCCCTGGGATGCGGCGTGGCGCTGCTGCCGGAAGTGGTGCTGGAGAACAGTCCGGAGCCGGTACGCAACAGGGTGATGATCCTGGAGCGCAGCGATGAGCAAACGCCGTTTGAGCTGGGTGTTTGCGCACAAAAAAAGCGGCTGCATGAGCCGCTTATTGATGCTTTCTGGAAAATTCTTCCCAACCACTAACCCGCGAGGAAAAAGCGGAATGCCGGGTTATGCGTTTCGTCGTGGCACTCATAGCCCAGCTCATTGAGACGAGTTTCAAAGTCCGGCTCGTGCTCGCCCAACTCGAAGGCCGCCAGTACCCGACCATAGTCAGTGCCGTGGCTGCGGTAGTGGAACAGTGAAATATTCCAGTGGGTGCCAAGGGTATGCAGGAATTTCAGCAGCGCCCCCGGCGATTCCGGAAACTCGAAGCTGAACAGCCGCTCCTGCAGCGCTTTTGACGGCCGGCCGCCGACCATATAGCGCACATGCAGCTTAGCCATCTCATCATCAGAGAGATCCACCACGCTGTAGCCGCCGTCGTTCAGTAACTGGAGGATCTCTTTGCGCTCTTCCAGGCCACGACTCAGCCGTACCCCGACAAAAATACAGGCGTCTTTGGCATCGGCAAAGCGGTAGTTGAACTCCGTCACCGAGCGGCCCCCCAGTAGCTGGCAAAACTTCAAAAAGCTACCTTTCTCTTCCGGGATCGTCACCGCCAGCAGCGCTTCGCGCTGTTCCCCGAGCTCGCAGCGCTCGGACACGTAGCGCAGGCCGTGGAAGTTGACGTTGGCCCCGGACAGAATATGAGCCAGACGCTCGCCGCGGATGTTATGCTGGGCGATATACTTTTTCATCCCCGCCAGCGCCAGCGCGCCGGAAGGCTCCGCCACCGCCCGCACATCTTCGAACAGATCCTTCATCGCCGCGCAGATAGCATCGCTATCGACGGTGATGATATCGTCCAGATACTCCTGGCATAAACGGAACGTTTCATCGCCGATGCGTTTGACCGCCACGCCTTCGGCAAACAAGCCGACGCGCGGCAGATCCACCGGATGGCCTGCGTCCAGCGCCGCCTTCAGGCAAGCAGAATCTTCCGCCTCCACCGCGATCACTTTGATCTGCGGCATCAGCTGCTTGATCAGCACCGCCACGCCCGCTGCCAGACCGCCGCCGCCCACCGGGACGAATACGCGGTCAATATGGGCATCCTGCTGCAGCAGCTCCAGCGCCAGGGTTCCCTGTCCGGCGATGACCATTGGGTGATCGAACGGCGGCACCCAGGTAAAACCCTGCTGTTGCGCCAGCTCAATCGCTCTCGCCTTCGCTTCGTCAAAGTTGGCGCCGTGCAGCAGCACTTCGCCGCCAAAGCCGCGAACGGCATCGACTTTGATATCGGCGGTCGCTACCGGCATCACGATCAGCGCCTTAACGCCCAGCCGCGATGCGGAAAACGCCACTCCCTGGGCATGGTTGCCCGCCGAAGCGGTGATCACCCCGTGGGATTTCTGTTCGGCAGTCAGGCTGGACATCATCGCGTAAGCGCCGCGCAGCTTAAAGCTGTGTACCGGCTGGCGATCTTCACGCTTCACCAGAATAACGTTATCCAGCCGCGACGAGAGCTTATCCATTTTTTGCAGCGGCGTTTTCTGCACCGCTTCATAAACCGGCGCGCGCAGCACTGCTCGCAGGTACTCGGCGCCCTCAGGGGCGCCGGACAAGGGTTGTGAATCCGCCATGATTAGCCACCCAGCTTGGATTTATCGCGTACCGCGCCTTTGTCGGCGCTGGTCGCCAGGCTGGCGTAGGCGCGAAGAGCAAAGGAGACCTGACGCTGGCGATTCTTCGGCGTCCACGCCTGGTCGCCACGCGCTTCCTGGGCTTCACGACGCGCCGCAATTTCCGCATCGCTCAGCTGCAGCTGGATGCTGCGGTTCGGAATATCAATCGCGATCATGTCGCCATCTTCAATGAGCGCAATGTTGCCGCCGCTCGCCGCTTCCGGAGAGACGTGACCGATAGAGAGCCCTGAGGTGCCGCCGGAGAAACGGCCATCGGTGATCAGCGCGCACGCTTTGCCCAGCCCCATCGACTTCAGGAAGCTGGTGGGGTAAAGCATTTCCTGCATCCCCGGCCCGCCTTTCGGCCCTTCGTAGCGGATCACCACGACGTCGCCTTCCACGACTTTACCGCCGAGGATGGCCTCAACCGCATCGTCCTGGCTCTCATATACTTTCGCCGGACCGGTAAATTTCAGGATGCTGTCGTCCACGCCGGCGGTTTTCACGATACAACCGTTTTCTGCGAAATTGCCGTACAGCACCGCCAGGCCGCCGTCCTTGCTGTAAGCGTGTTCCAGAGAACGGATACAGCCTTCGGCGCGATCGTCATCCAGGGTATCCCAGCGGCAGTCTTGCGAGAACGCCTGGGTGGTACGGATGCCCGCCGGGCCGGCGCGGAACATTTTTTTCACCGCGTCGTCCTGGGTCACCATCACATCGTACTGTTCCAGGGTCTGCGGCAGCGTCAGGCCAAGGACGTTTTTGACCTCGCGATTCAGCAGCCCGGCGCGGTCCAGCTCGCCCAGAATGCCCAGCACGCCGCCGGCGCGATGCACATCTTCCATATGGTATTTCTGCGTGCTCGGCGCCACCTTACACAGCTGCGGCACTTTGCGGGAGAGCTTATCGATATCGCTCATGGTGAAGTCGATTTCAGCTTCCTGCGCCGCCGCCAGCAGGTGCAGAACGGTATTGGTGGAGCCGCCCATGGCGATATCCAGCGTCATAGCGTTCTCAAAGGCCGCCTTGCTGGCGATATTGCGCGGCAGCGCGGAAGCGTCATCCTGCTCGTAATAGCGTTTGGTCAGCTCCACGATACGTTTCCCGGCGTTTAGGAACAGCTCCTTACGATCGGCGTGGGTCGCCAGCAGAGAGCCGTTGCCCGGCTGCGACAGGCCCAGCGCTTCGGTCAGGCAGTTCATGGAGTTCGCCGTGAACATCCCGGAACAGGAGCCGCAGGTCGGGCAGGCGGAGCGTTCCACCTGATTACTCTGCTCGTCGGACACTTTCGGATCCGCCCCCTGAATCATCGCATCCACCAGATCAAGCTTGATGATTTTATCTGACAGCTTGGTCTTCCCGGCTTCCATCGGGCCGCCGGACACAAAGATCACCGGAATGTTCAGGCGCAGGGAAGCCATCAGCATCCCCGGGGTGATTTTGTCGCAGTTGGAGATACAAACCATGGCATCAGCGCAGTGGGCGTTAACCATATACTCCACCGAGTCGGCGATCAGCTCGCGGGATGGCAGTGAATAGAGCATACCCCCGTGGCCCATAGCGATCCCATCATCCACTGCGATGGTGTTGAATTCTTTGGCCACGCCACCGGCGGCTTCAATCTGCTCGGCAACCAGTTTGCCGAGATCGCGCAGGTGCACGTGCCCGGGGACAAACTGGGTAAAGGAGTTAACGACGGCGATAATCGGTTTGCCGAAATCGGCATCGGTCATTCCGGTTGCGCGCCACAACGCGCGGGCGCCCGCCATATTGCGGCCATGTGTGGTGGTGGCGGAACGGTACTTAGGCATGCTCTTTTTACTCCCATCTGTGTTTATTAAATGGGACGGTGCGTGCCGTCCCATTTTTAATTACTTACTTACCGGATCCAACCAGCCCCATTTATCTTCTGTTTCACCGGTGAAGAGGCCAAAGAAGGCTTCCTGAATGCGTTTGGTTACCGGACCGCGACGGCCTGCGCCGACCTGGATGCCGTCCACGCTGCGCACCGGGGTGATTTCCGCCGCAGTGCCGGACATGAAGACTTCATCCGCCAGATACAGGGATTCACGGGACAACACCTGCTCGCGGACTTCGATACCAAGATCTTTCGCCAGCTTGATAATGGCGTCGCGGGTAATGCCCGGCAGCGCGGAAGAGGTAAACGGCGGGGTGAACAGTACACCGTCCTTCACTTCAAACAGGTTTTCCCCTGCGCCTTCGGAGATATAGCCGTTAACATCGAGGGCGATACCTTCCTGATAGCCATGGCGACGCGCTTCACTGCCAACCAGCAGCGAGGAAAGATAATTACCACCGGCTTTCGCTGCCGTCGGGATAGTGTTCGGCGCCGCGCGGTTCCAGGAAGAGACCATTGCATCGATCCCCTGCTCAAGCGCTTCTGCGCCGAGGTAGGCTCCCCATGGGAACGCCGCGATGATCACGTCAGTGTTGTAACCCGGAGGCGGGTTTACCCCCATGCCGACATCGCCAACAAACACCAGCGGACGGATATAAGCGCTGGTCAGATTATTGGTTCGAATGACTTCGCGGCAGGCTTCCATCAGTTCGTCGACGCTCTGGGAGACCGGGAAACGATAAATTTTGGCTGAATCATGCAGACGCTGCATATGTTCGCGATGACGGAACACCACCGGGCCTTTGTGCGAGTCGTAGCAACGGATCCCCTCGAATACCGAGGTACCGTAGTGCAGCGCATGGGACATCACATGAACTTTCGCTTCGCCCCACGGAACCATCTCGCCATTGAACCAAATGTAATCAGCTTTTTTCGTCGTCATTTTTCTTCCTTTGCGCTCAGGCGCGGATTTGTTGTGATGTGGGTTGCTGGATCTCGACGCAGGCAACGTCGACCAGTTTGCTTAATTGACTAAACAGTAATTCGACGGGCCGCGGGCTGGCAACGGTCAATTCGATATTTATGTTCTGTGCGTCCGGCGCGGTTTCCATGTTCATTGCGCAGATGTGGAAACCCCGGTGGCGGACAACGCGCAGCACGCGCTCTAAGGTTTCCGGGTTGAAACGTGCCTGTAAAGCGACCTGATGTTGCATCATGATAATTTCTCCAGCATTTCAGAGTTACTGGCGCCGGGCGGCACCAACGGCCAGACATTCTCAAGTTCGTCGATTGAGACATGAAGCAGGTATGGCCCCTGGCTCGAAAGCATGGTGTCGAGTGCCGCTTCAACCTGGTCTTTACGGGTGATGTGTTGGCCAGGAATACCGAAGGCGCTGGCCAGCGTGAGGAAATCAGGGTTATCAGTCAGAGTGGTTTCGCTATAACGTTCCTGGAAAAACAGCTGCTGCCATTGTCGAACCATCCCTAACCGCTGGTTGTCGAGTAACACGATCTTCAGCGGTAACTGCTTGCGTTTAACGGTGCCCAGCTCCTGTACATTCATCATGAAGGAGCCGTCACCGGAGATACAGATCACCGTATCGTTAGGGCGCGCCACCTGGGCGCCAACGGCGGCCGGCAGGCCAAAGCCCATGGTGCCTAAGCCGCTGGAGGTGATAAAGTTTTCCGGGCGGGTATAGGTCATATGCTGAGCCGACCACATCTGGTGCTGGCCAACGTCGGTGGTCACCACGCTGTCCGCCGGCTTGCGGTCGGAAAGCTGCTTCAGCAGCAGCGGCGCGTAGATTGCCTCACCGGGATGATCGTAACGCCAGGCATGCTCGGCACGCAGTGCGGCACTCCGCTCGCGCCAGCCATCGATAGCTAACGGCTGCTGCAGCGCCGGCAGCAGGCAGTTCAGATCGCCTGTCAGACCGATATGCGCCTGACGCAGCTTGTTCAGCTCCGCCGGATCGATGTCCATATGGATCACTTTGGCATGCGGTGCGAAGGTATTGAGCTTACCGGTCACGCGATCGTCAAAGCGCGCGCCGACGGCGATCAGCAGATCGCACTCCTGTACCGCCAGGTTGGCCGCCTTAGTGCCGTGCATTCCCAGCATGCCGAGATAATAGGGATAATCAGCATCCACCACGCCCAGCCCTTTCAGGGTGCAGGTTGCCGGCATCCTGGTCACCGCCAGGAATTCGCGCAAAGCCGGTACCGCCTGCGCCATGCCGACCCCGCCGCCAACATACAGCATCGGTTGCTGCGATTGGGCCAGCATCTGCAGAGCCTGCGCCACTTCCGCCTGCGGAAATGCCATCTCATCGGCGACGGTAGAGAAATGGGGATCGAGGTCGCCCTGCGCCATCTGAATATCCTTAGGGATATCAACCAGCACCGGACCTGGACGGCCTGAGTTTGCCACCTGGAAAGCCTCGGCAATAACCCGCGGCAGTTCGTCCAGAGACTGCACAAGGAAACTGTGCTTAGTACAGGCCAGTGACAAACCGAGAACGTCTACTTCCTGGAACGCATCCGTGCCGATGAAGGGTGCGGCCACCTGGCCGGTGATAGCTACGATGGGAATAGAGTCAAGCAGGGCGTCCGCCAGGCCGGTGATCAGATTGGTCGCGCCCGGGCCGGACGTCGCGATACACACCCCGGTTTTACCGGTTGCTCGCGCATAACCAATGGCCGCCATGGCTGCCCCTTGCTCATGCCGGCACAGCAGGTGCTCCACGCCGCCGTCATACAGTGCATCGTAAACCGGCATAATTGCGCCACCCGGATAGCCAAAAACTGTGTCGACTCCCTGTGTCCGCAAAGCATGTACCACCCACTGCGCGCCATTCATAGTTAGTTCCCCGTCATAAATCGGGAGAAACAGAATTTTATGCTAAAAGTCATCATCTGCTCCTCGCTTAGGTTATTTCAGTTATAAAAAAACCCCCGGACCTTTCGGTGCGGGGGTCTTAGTTCGTTAAGGCTTGATTTCTAAGCCTTTCCTCGTCCAAGTGCAGCCCCGCACGGTGGGATAATAATCACCACCACGCTAATCACGACCAGGCTAATCACTCGTAGAAGGGCTGTCATTTTCTATACTTTCTGGCTTCTTGTTCGAAGGAATACCTAAAGAGTTACCACAGACATCACATAAAGCACAAGATTTTTTTATATCTTCGTTGCTGATCAGCCTAACGGTTTCAATAAAAATAATTGTTTTATATGAAAAAAATCAAAAATGAAAAAAATTCAGTTTTCTCACCCCTGCCGCGCTCTTCGGCGCCCTCTTTGCCAACATAGCTCTGTTTTGCGATCAAACGTCCATTTTCGGCTAAATGTAACGATATGCCGCGAAAAGTATGGATACGCAGTTCTAAATTCGCACTTTTTCCGTTCTCGCTTTACGTCATGCCAACCATAATTCTTCTCTGTCCAGGAGGTTTTATGTCGCTCGCTATCGTCTATACTCGCGCGGCGCTCGGTATCGAAGCGCCATTGATTACCGTTGAGGTTCATCTCAGCAACGGTCTTCCTGGTCTAACTATGGTCGGGCTGCCGGAAACCACCGTGAAAGAGGCCCGCGACCGGGTCCGCAGCGCCCTGATCAACAGCGGCTACGCTTTTCCTGCGAAGAAGATAACCATTAACCTGGCGCCAGCGGATCTGCCCAAAGAAGGCTGACGATACGATCTGCCCATCGCTCTCGCGCTTCTCGTTGCCTCAGAGCAGCTCAACACGACGCGACTGAATCAATATGAGTTTGTGGGCGAACTCGCCCTTACAGGTGGGTTACGAGGCGTTCCAGGGGCGATCCCCAGCGCAATGGAGGCCATCAAAGCCGGCCGGCGCATTGTCGTCTCCTCTGACAATGCGGCGGAGGTCGGCCTGATCGGCGGCAGCGATTGTCTGGTCGCCGACCATCTGCAGGAGGTTTGCGCATTTCTTGCGGGGCAGACATCGCTTTCGCCGCCTCTCGCCGAGGCGCCTGCTCGGGATGAACGCTACGAAGATCTGCTCGATGTTATCGGCCAGCAGCAGGGCAAACGAGCGCTGGAGATTGTGGCCGCCGGTGGTCACAACCTGCTCCTGATAGGCCCGCCCGGGACCGGGAAAACCATGCTAGCCAGCCGACTCCCCGGTCTCCTGCCGCCATTAAGCAATCAGGAAGCGCTGGAGAGCGCGGCCATACAGAGTCTGGTCAACCTCCACACCGCAAAGACGCGGTGGCGTCAGAGGCCGTTCCGCGCCCCCCACCATAGCGCCTCGCTGGCAGCGATGGTGGGCGGCGGCTCGATACCGGTCCCCGGTGAGATTTCCCTGGCCCATAATGGCGTGCTGTTTCTTGATGAACTGCCGGAGTTTGAGCGGCGGGTACTGGATGCGCTACGCGAACCCATTGAGTCAGGCAAGATCCACATATCACGCTCGCGCGCCAAAATTGACTATCCGGCGCGCTTTCAGCTTATTGCAGCGATGAATCCAAGCCCGACAGGACATTATCAGGGTAAACATAATCGTGCATCGCCGGAGCAGACATTGCGCTACCTTGGACGCCTGTCAGGCCCCTTCCTCGACCGCTTCGATCTTTCCTTAGAGATCCCATTGCCGCCGCCAGGAATACTGAGTCAGGGCTCGCAGGGCGAAGAATCGAGCGCAACGGTCCGGCAGCGGGTGCTGGCGGCGCGTGAACGACAAATGCTCAGGCAAAATAAACTCAATGCCCATCTTGAGAATCGTGAAATGAAGAACTGCTGTCGCTTAAGGCGGGAGGATGCTGTCTGGCTGGAACAGACGCTAACGCAGCTGGGGCTTTCTATTCGCGCCTGGCAGCGTCTGTTAAAGGTTGCGAGAACCATTGCCGATCTGGCAGAGGTTGAAGAGATTGAACGCTGTCATTTGCAGGAGGCGCTCAGCTATCGAGCAATAGATCGGATGCTCAACCATCTGCAGAAAATGATGGCGTAAAAAAAGGGCTTACGCCCTTTTTTCTTAGTCATCGCTTTCGGTGTAATCGTCAGCGCCTTCCATCTGCGGTTTGCCGCCGGACAGAGTATGGAAACGCTTCGGCCGCTTGATACGCGCCATATACTTAATCCATACGCGTTCTGCTTCCGTCACCGGCTCACGTTCACCACGGCACACCGAGACAAATTGTTTTTCATCTTCGGTAACAGGTTCGCGCTTACCCAGTTCCAGTTCGTTAAAGGCATAACCATGACGTTCCAGCAGTTGCGCCTCTTTGATGGTGAAATCACCGTGACGGGAGAACCCGCGTGGATAATTTTTATTGTCGAAAAAACGATTAGTCGTCGTAAAGCTTTCCGCCATCCTACACGCTCCTGATTCTTTGGCCGAGCTATTTATGGCGCGGAGTATTAGTTACGCTTGACAGAGCGTCAAACAAAACATTTAAATCATCACGACAAATAATTTTGTGGAGAACGGTGTGGATACGGAATTGCTCAAGACTTTCCTGGAAGTGAGTAGAACTCGTCACTTTGGGCGAGCAGCAGAGGCGCTTTACCTGACACAGTCAGCAGTCAGCTTTCGTATTCGTCAGCTGGAAAATCAACTTGGTGTGAATCTGTTCACCCGTCATCGTAATAACATCCGCCTGACGACCGCCGGCGAAAAGCTCCTCCCCTATGCCGAAACGCTCATGAATACCTGGCAGGCTGCGCGCAAGGAGGTGGCACACTCTTCGCGACATAATGAATTCTCCATTGGGGCCAGCGCCTCCCTGTGGGAATGTATGCTTAACAGCTGGCTCGGTACCCTCTACAGCGCACCTTACAATCTCCAGTTTGAAGCCCGTATCGCGCAGCGGCAGTCGTTGGTTAAACAGCTTCACGAACGCCAGTTGGATCTGCTGATCACCACCGAATCGCCGAAGATGGATGAATTAAGCAGCCAGCTGTTGGGTAATTTTACTCTTGCCCTGTATTGCGCATCGCCTGCAAAAAACAGAAATGAATTGAATTACTTGCGCCTTGAATGGGGGCCTGATTTTCAGCAAAACGAAGTGGGACTGATAGGAAGCGATGATGTTCCGCTGCTCACTACCTCTTCAGCTGAACTGATCTATCAGCAATTATCGCGCCTGAACGGCTGCTGTTGGCTACCTGTTCGCTGGGCGAAAGAGAAGCATGGGTTACATACGGTCATGGACAGCGCTACGTTATCCCGTCCACTTTATGCGATCTGGTTACAAAATAGCGATAAGCAGGCGCAGATCCATGAGATCCTGAAAAACCCTATTCTGGAATAAACGCTACTCTCCATGGACGGAGATCAGCAAGGTATTTTCGTAGGGGATATTGCCAATGGAGATTAGAGATAAAAAAAAATCCTTTGCCTGAGCAAAGGATTCTTATAAATGGCAGGGGCGGAGAGACTCGAACTCCCAACACCCGGTTTTGGAGACCGGTGCTCTACCAATTGAACTACGCCCCTA
>OKVI01000952.1_pt1 | contig 13669 bp, 9 predicted proteins | sample 1607001 | NCBI WGS metagenome assembly OKVI01 (sample SAMN03281018, study PRJEB24777) | human gut metagenome | isolation source: fecal sample PR128 from 1 month old male Malay infant, vaginal delivered...
TGGAGCTTAGTCCACTCAGCGGACTCCTTCCATGGGCAACGCTTGGTCATCCAGACGTTATCGCCATACCACCAGTTAAGCAGCAGGTCGACGTCTGCGCCGAAGCAGGAAGGATCGCCAGGGGCAAGCAGGATATCCCAAGAACCGTCAACTGCGTCGATTGCAGCATAGGTTGCAGGAGAAGTATCGGAAACAATGCTTACGTTAAATCCGAGTGCATCAAGATCGTTCTTGACCTGAGTTGCCATGGACTTAACCTGCTCGTTATCGGTGGTGCGGAGAACAACATCACCTGGAGTAATACCGGACTCAGAGATGAGCTTCTTAGCCTTGTCAACATCATGAGCATAGACAGTGGATGCCTTGTGGTAGTTAGCAAAGGAAGAAGGAAGGTAGCTGGTAGCAACCTCTGCCTGACCAGAGAATGCGTTTGCAAGCATCTTATCTGTATCAAGTGCATAGAGGCATGCCTGGCGAACCTTAACGTTATCCCAAGGAGCCTTGCCAAGGTTGAACATTGCAAAGCGGACACCAAAGCCCTGAACAGCGTCAACGGTGCAGCCTGCGCCCTTGAGCTGGTCTACAGCGTCTGCAGGGACCATTTCCATAGCAAGGGTGGTTCCGTCCTGCTGTGCGGTCAGACGAGCGGTTGGATCCTTAAGGACGTCATAGTGGAGCTTATCGTCCTTAGCAGGAGTTGCGCCGTTGTAGTTTTTGTTAGGAACAAGGTCAAGAGTGTTGTCAGAGATGGACTCGTACATCCATGGACCAGAACCGACTGGCTGCTTCTTCATCTCATCCTGAGAGCTGCTTGCTGGAACAACGCGAACGATGGACAGGCGCTCCTTGAGGAGGGAGAAGTTAGCAATGGTGGTCTTAACGGTGACGGTCTTGTCATCCTTCTTCTCTACGGAAGCAATTGGAGCGAGCATTGGGACGTAGACGCTACCCTTAGCAGCGGAACGGTTGAAGGACTCAACAACGTCATCTGCCTTTACCTCGTTACCATCAGAGAACTTTGCGCCGTCACGGAGGGTAATCTCAAAGGTGTAATCGTCAACCTTCTTAGGATCAGCAGTAGCAAGCTCATTGAAGGTGGAATAGTCGTGGAAGTTTAGACCATAGAGACCCTCAACTACCTGCCAGTTAACACCAAGGGCAAGTGCTGATGAAGTAGTAGATGGATCATAGTTCTGGGTTGAATAAGCGGTACCAGCAGTAATTGTGCCGCCGCCTTCCTTTCCAGATGGAGCCTCAGCTGCCTTCTGCTGTCCACCACCGCAAGCGGTGAGACCAAGACCAGCTGCTACAGTTGCTCCGCCAAGGAAGCCACGACGCGAAAGTGGACGGTTAATAAACTCGCTCATTTCTGCCTCTTTCTAAAACTCTCCTTGCCACAACGTGGCACCAATGCCACTTGTGTGGCTTACATCTACATAACTATAGAAAGAAAAGATATTCGGTCTGAAGACAGTTCGCCCAACGGTATTAATTTCTCGCCCATTGGCTGCTCAAAATATGAAAACGTGTTTTATTGTATTATTTACCTCATATAAATCTTAATAGCAGCTAAGAAGGCCCGCAGTTAGCGGGCTTTACTATTATTTTACCTTGTATAATATATAAATTATTTAACTAACTACATAAGTAGTAGGTAAAGTCAACTACCGTTTACCGATGATTTACTACCGTTTGCCTTTAGAAATTACGGATATGTTGTGAAGATTAAACAAGAGTCAACCCAAAATGAACTGACTCTTGTCTTAGAACAGCAAAAACACACCAAGATTACTTAACTTCTTCTAATTAGCTCTACAAAGAAAGGCTATCAAGTTTTGTAAGACGTAATTCCGCTATCTGTACGAATATCCTTCAGAAATTAGACTATTTCCTTTGCAATAACTTAACAACTTTATAAGAACTTTACTTGAATCAAAACTCTGAACTCTACATACTGAATTAGTACACTCTGATTTATACAGAGATAAGCTTGTCCAATCAAACGTTAAAAAGAAGTCCTTTAGAATGTTCTGGACACCTTCATCGAACTCATTAATGCTCAATATCTCACCTGAGGTCATTGAGATAAATGTGTTTCCATCAGTATAAAAACAATCATCATTTATATCGACATACACACCTTTAGAGAAATATTGTGTCGACATATTTAAAATTTCAACCGATCCTATTGAAGAACAGTAGGCGTATCCATTATTAATCGAATCATAAATGCCAGCAATCTTTGCAATTACAGTTCCTTTTAAATACACCGGGAAATAGATTACCGGCCTTTCAACTAGACCATTTGGCGAATATATATATTCAGGTATGTAGTTTCGCAACTCATATTCGTTTGAATCAGTAGAAATATTATTCACGCTTAGAAGCTCTGGAATTATAGTAGCGGTAAGCTTTTCAACCTCCTTTAAGGGAATGTCCCTTGCAGAAACCTGGATTGGCGTAAAAAAGACACAAAAGATTAGGAATAGAGCAATAAGGCTAAAGCACAATTTATTATTCTTCAAAATACCCTCCAAACACTAAACAGGTATCTATCAACTAATAATAAATAAAAGAATGTAAGACTCAAAAGTTTTATTCTGTTATCGGGATAAATTTAATGTTAAATGCAAAAAAATACACAACACTAGTAAGTATTCCACATACTAGATATTTGAAAAACAAATAACTCTATTGTTTGATTTGGTTTTAGAGATTGTGCTTCTTCATCCTTTGCTCAAAGAGCTCGTTGATGATCTTTGACATCTCTTCAACTTGTTGAGTACTAGGTTCATCCTCAAATGCAGTGTAAAGCTCTGGATACTCCCGAGCAATATACTCACAAGACTTACCTGTTGCGTGTCCACGAACAAAGAACGGAATACGCTTAATGTATTCTGGATTCACAAGTGCTAAGACCTTCTCGTCTGCTGTTTTACTCATGAGTTCCTCCCTTTGCATCTAACTTCTCATGTACAGTCGTGGAAGATTCTTCCCAAGCTTTGAGCTCTTCATAAATAGTTTCTGCCAAGTTCACAGAAACACCTTTTACCTGAGAGATGTCCTCAACACTTGCAGCCTTTAAGCGCTTAAAAGAGCCAAAATGGCGCATGATATCTTTTTTGCGTTTAGGTCCTACACCAGGGATTTCGTCCAGAATAGAGACGGTCATTGCCTTATCTCTAAGCTCACGATGGAACGTAATTGCAAAACGGTGAGACTCATCACGGACTTGCTTGATGAGATACAGAGAAGCTGACCCCGTAGGCAACACAATTGGTGTGTCGTCCCAAGGTACAAAGACTTCCTCATCAGACTTGGCAAGGCCGCAGACAGGAATATCCAAGCCTAGCTCGTTAAGCTGATTGATAGCGGCGGTCAGCTGAGGCTTACCACCATCAACTACCAGCAAATCAGGTCGTGAACCAAAGCGCTCATCCGCCATACGCTCTGGACTATACCTTCTGCCCAGGACCTCTGTCATTGAGACAAAGTCGTTTGCCTCATCAAGCTCAGCGCGGATCTTAAAGCGTCGATACTGGCTTTTATCAGCCTTTCCGTTAGTAAAGACCACCATCGACGCAACGGTAAAGTTTCCATGAAGCGTAGAGATATCAAAGCACTCAATGCGCAGCGGCGGCGCGTCAAGCGCAAGTGCGCTTTCAAGCTGAAGAAGTGCCTGGTTGGTACGATCGTCAGCATATCCCGTGCGAATCATGTGGCGCATCAGCGCATGGCGAGCGTTAGCGGAAGCCATCTGAAGAAGACGGAACTTCTCGCCACGTTGTGGGTGATGAAGCACGCAGTTGTGGCCTCGTTTTTGCGTCAGCCACTCGGACAAAACCTCTGCGTCGAGAAGATCGATGGGCAGATTAACCTCTGCAGGAATGTCAGCGGTTTCGTCGTAGTAGCGCTTCAAGAAGCCTGAGACCAGCTCTTCCTCGGAAACGTCCAAGCCTTTGTCCAGGATAAACTCAACTGAGCGAATGGTACGACCTTCTCGCACAACAAAAACGCAGGCGGCGGAGATAGTTTCTTCTCGATAAATGCCAATGAGGTCAATGTTTACCGAGGTAGGAAACGTGACCTGCTGTCGGTCATCAAGATCAGAGAGTGAACTCAGGCGGGATTTGAGTCGAGCTGCCTTCTCAAAATCCAGGTCAGCAGCGGCTTCTTGCATCTGGTCTTTGAGCTCAGAGACAATCTCGGAGCGATTTCCGCGGAGGAAGTTTTCTACCTGCCTGACATTCTTTGCATAGGAAACGGTGTCAATAGCGCCCACGCACACACCAGGACCTTTTCCTACGTGGTAGTCAAAACAAGGACGCCCCTTCTTTGCAAGTAACAAGTTAGCAACTGCCGCGCCGTCAGGATCTTTTTCAAGCAGACGTTTAGCGCGCTTCCACTCTACGCACGTAGCGGAGCAGATAGGCACTACTTTTCTGAGCGTCTCGATAGTCTGGCGCGCCGCGTAAGAATCGGTGTAGGGACCAAAATAGCGTGTTCCCTTCTTGTGTTTCTCGCGCGTGTATTTAATTGCTGGGAAGGTGTCTGACTCTGTAATGGCAATATAGGGGTAGCTCTTATCGTCTTTAAAGTCCACGTTAAAATAGGGACGATACTGAGCAATGAGGTTGCGCTCCAGCACCAATGCCTCGTGCTCGTTTTCTACCACAATGTAGTCAAAACTACGTACGACCTGCATCATCAGAGGAATCTTGGCACGATCATCTTGAAGCGTAACGTACTGCCTCATGCGAGCACGCAGGTTTTTAGCTTTGCCTACATAGATAACCTTGCCAGAACCGTCTTTCCAAAGGTAACACCCTGGGTCAGTGGGAACCTGATCAACCTGTTCTCTAATGGATACCAGGTCATCTGAAGGCTCGGAAGAAAAGAGCGGCGCGAGTCCCGGCGCGCCCGAAGGCACGTAGTTGGGATCAATTTTATTCTGTGAGCTATCTTTGCCACTTCTGGCACCGCTTGTGGCCATGCTATGACCTTACGCGAGATACCAGTGAACGAAGCATAGCAGACTCTGGTGATTTGAAGAGAATTGCCAAGCCATAGGTAACCAAAACAGCTGGAATACCTGCAAAGATACAATATAGAACGCCGTAAAGTGCTCGCCCATCTGGCGCACCGATAACGGCGAGCAGTCCCATCATAATCAGAAGCGCCGTTACTGATCCCGCTAGGCCAAAAAGAATTGAGCGGATAAACGCAAACACCATGGACGTAAGCCCAATCTGACCAAGGTGTTTACGCAGGCTAATCAACATAATGGTGTCAATGACCACGTAGAAAATGGCCGAGGTAGTTGCTACAAACATCATGCCAAAGTGAGAAGTGCCCACCAGCAGCACCAAAACCTGTACGACAGATCCGAGCGTTGCCGAAACAGCATAGAGTGTCATGCGACGCATAGCAGAACAGACTTTTTGTAGGTACATGCCAATACCATACAGAGGTAGAGCAAGTGACTGGCCAATCAAGAATTGCTGAGTTAACATCAGCTGATCTTCAGTGAACTTGCTTGCTCCAATGATAGAAACAAGAGGCATCGAGAAGATCATCAGGTACATCATAAACGGCACGGTGAAGAAAAGAATCTGGTTAATACCGTGCTTAAAGTCCTTTTTGAACTGATCCATATTCTCTTTTGCCCAGCTATCAGACAGCTCAGTAAAGAGAGCCGTGGTAATAGGAACTGTCAAAATGGAATATGGCAGCGTGTACCAAAGGCGAGCATATGCTGCAATGGATGCACCGGATGCAGAAACGCTCAGCTGCGAGCTTGTCTGAACTGACATAGTTACAAACGTGGCAACCACAACAATCAGAGCAGGCGCGCCAATCTTAAGCGTCTCTTTAAGCGCAGGGTCTTTGAGGTTAATTCTCCACGAGAGCTTAATCCCCTTGCGTTTAAGTGATGGAACCTGAATCAGAACCTGAATCAATACGCCCAGTGGATTTCCCAATGCAAGAATAAGAAGACCCAGCTCAGGGTTAGTGTTAACCAAGAAAGCATACGCAAAGAACGAGGCTGTAGTCACAAAGTTATTAAAAATAGGAGCCGCGGCTGGCCAGAGGTAGTCTCTTTCTGCATTCAAAACACCAGAGAAAATGGTGGAGAAGCAGTACAGCATAACCTCAATAACAAAGAACCTAAAGAAGTACACTGCCAGCGTTGGGTCAAAATCAGCACCTGCCGAGAAGGACTGTGTATACACCACTTCTGCAGCAAAGAAGAAACCTAGAACAGCAACAAGTCCAGTTGCAACAACAACAATGGAAAGCAGGTTGGAGGTGTAGGCATTTGCCTCATCCTGTCCGACCTTCTTCTTAATAGAGAGATATACCGGCAAGAAAGCTGTAGTAAGCATTCCCGCACCAACAAGCTCATAGAGCTGGTCAGGAAGGGTGTTTGCAATGGAATAGCAGCTTGCAAGAACGGTTGCGCCCATAGCAAATGCCTGAGCCCAGGTTCTTAAGAAGCCCGTGATACGACTAATCAAAACAAGCACGCTCATCATAGAGGTAGAACGGCTTAGATCCTTCTGCTTAGAGGCGTCATCTTCATCGGCAGACACTTCTTCACTATAAGAGCTGTCTGAAACGGAGCTGTCCTCTTTAGCAAAAGCATCTTCTACTGCTAAGCCATTCTCCTCAGCAGCAACTTCTTCAAGCTTCTGGCTCACAATCTGCTCAAAAGCTTCATCCTCGATTGGTTGATGAAACGTCTCTGGGACAACGATGTTGTCAACTACAGGAGGTTCTTCAAAGGTCTGGTCAAGAGCCTTGCTAAGAGTTTCTTCAGACAGGGTTCCGTCAGAAGACTCTGCTGAAAGTCGCATATGTTTGGGCTGATATGTCACTAATGCACCTCGCGAACAATATCTGCAAACGTAGCCGATACAAATGAAGCCAAATCTTCTGGAGAAAGCGTTAAACTGAGTCCGCGTTTTCCACCAGAGATATGGATGAGCTCAAAAAGCTGAGCAGTCTCGTCAATTATAGTGGGAAACTGTCTCTTCATACCAACGGGAGTGCAGCCACCACGAACATAACCTGTTAAACCCTCAAGCTCTTTAACAGGCAGCATGGAAAGGTTCTTTTGGCCGGATGCGACTGCTGCCTTCTTAAGATCAAGTTCTTGATCTACAGGAATACAACACACCACATGCTCTCCACTTGAAGTTACGCAGACAAGTGTTTTGAACGCAGCGTCTGGATCTTCTCCAAGCATCTCTGCAATATGAGTTCCCAACTCACCAGAGGGAACATCTTCGTCTACCTCGTAAGATTGGAACTCGTAAGCAATACCGGCAGCATCAAGCTCCCTCATGGCATTTGTCTTTTGAACCTTTGCCGTTTTTCTCGCCATATTATGCGCGCTTCTTCTGAGCTTTTTTCTCTGCAGTTAGACGCGCATTATCACGGTCTAGAATCTCTTTGAGGAACTTGCCGGTGTGACTTTCTGGAGTTGCCGCAACCTTTTCTGGCGTACCAGAAACAACTACCGTTCCTCCGCCGTCGCCACCCTCTGGACCCATATCAATAATACGGTCAGCCATCTTAATGACATCCAGGTTGTGCTCAATAACAAGAACGGTGTTACCCGCATCAACAAGACGCTCAAGAACAACAATAAGCTGCCTGACATCCTCAAAATGAAGACCAGTTGTTGGCTCATCCAGAATATAAAGAGTTTTACCAGTCTGCTGACGGTGAAGCTCTTTTGCAAGTTTGACACGCTGTGCCTCGCCACCAGAAAGCGTGGTTGCTGGCTGACCAAGGTGAATGTAACCAAGACCAACATCGTGGAGGGTCTGCAGCTTATTCTTAATACGAGGAATGTTTGCAAAGAACGCAAGCGCCTCATGAACCGTCATGTCAAGCACGTCAGAGACGGACTTGCCGTGGTAGAGAATCTCTAACGTCTCGCGGTTATAGCGCTTACCGTGGCAGACCTCACAAGGAACATAAACGTCAGGCAGGAAGTTCATCTCAATCTTAATCTGGCCATCGCCCTTACAAGCCTCGCAGCGGCCTCCCTGGACGTTAAACGAGAAACGACCAGCTGAGTAACCACGAGCACGAGACTCTGGGACTGAAGCGTACAGTGCACGCAGGTCATCCCAAAGGCCAATATAGGTTGCTGGATTAGAACGAGGTGTTCTTCCAATAGGACTCTGGTCAATATCAATGACCTTATCGATAAGATCAACGCCTTCAAGCTTTTTATACTCTCCCACCACACGCTTTGAATGCTGGACTGCATTAGTAAGCGCAGGCGCAAGGGTATCGGTAACCAAAGAAGACTTACCAGAGCCAGAAACACCTGTGACTACCGTCAACGTGCCCAGCTCAATAGCAGCGGAAACGTTCTTAAGGTTGTTAGCGCTCGCTCCTGTAATCTTGATTTTTCCGCGGCCAGGCTTTCGACGAGTCTCTGGCAGCCTAATCTGCTTCTTTCCCGTGAGATACGCACCTGTGATGGAATCAGGGTTTTCAACAATCTCTTCTGGAGTGCCAGCAGCAACAACGTGACCACCAAGCTCACCGGCGCCGGGGCCCATGTCAATAACGTAGTCAGCTGCACGAATGGTATCTTCATCGTGCTCAACAACAAGTACAGTATTACCGCGGTCTCTGAGCTGCTTGAGGGTCTCAATAAGACGGTTATTGTCTCTTTGGTGAAGGCCAATAGAAGGCTCGTCCAGAATGTACAGGACGCCCATAAGACCAGCACCAATCTGAGTTGCCAAGCGAATACGCTGGGCTTCTCCACCAGAAAGCGATGCTGCTGCGCGAGAAAGAGTGAGGTAATCCAAGCCAACGTTTACCAAGAATTGAAGTCTTGCCACAATCTCTTTGACAATAGGACCTGCAATAACCTTCTGACGGTCAGTAATTGTCAGCTGCTTAAAGAACTCCAATGACTCCTTGCAAGAGAGTTCACAGACCTCCCAGATGTTCTTCTCGCCAACGGTGACAGAAAGAATTTCTGGCTTTAAGCGAGCTCCATGGCAGGTTGTACAAGGCATCTCGCGAATGTACTTCTCAAGATGCGTCTTCATATTTTCTGACGTGGTCTCTTGGTACTTGTCAAAAAGAATCTTTCTGACGCCGGAGAAGGTGGTAAACCAATGCGTATTGCGACCGTCGCGCGTCTTGTAATCAACGCGAATCTTAGTAGAACCAAGACCGCCGAGAAGGGCGTCTTGCACCTTCTTGGGCAGCTTGTTCCAAGGTGTGGTATCAGATACGTCAAAATGCTTGCAGACTGCAGACAGAATCTGAGGATAGTAATTGGAGTGACCAAAGAGGCTTCCAAAAACGCCCTCTGATACGGACAGTTTTGGATCTGCAATCAATGCCGCAGCATCAATAATTTTGCGAGTTCCTAGGCCGTCGCAATCAGGACAGGCGCCGTAAGGAGCGTTGAACGAGAAATCTCGAGGCTGCAGGTCATCCATAGAGTGGCCGTGAATTGGACAAGCAAGCGCCAGTGAATACTGCAGGAGTTCTTCTGGCATAGACTCTGGATTGGATTTATCGGCCAGAAGCAATATGCCTACCTTGCCCTGGGCAAGCTTAGTTGCCTGCTCAACGCCCTCAACAATGCGGCCCAAAGAATCAGGACGGATGACAATACGGTCAACGACAACCTCAATATCGTGCTTGAGCGTTTTACCCAGCGTGATTTCTTCATCAAGTTCACGTACAACGCCGTCAACACGAACGCGAGAAAATCCTTCTTTGCGCAGGTCCTCAAAGAGCTTAACGTACTCGCCTTTGCGGCCCAAAACAACAGGAGCCAGAACATAGGCTCTACGCCCCTGACCAGCCTCGAGGATTTTATCGGCAACCTGATCTGTTGTCTGGCGCTCAATAACGCGACCGCACTCAGGGCAGTGAGGAGTACCCATGCGAGCATACAAAAGACGCAGATAATCATAGATTTCTGTAACAGTACCTACGGTTGAGCGAGGATTTCTAGAGGTTGTCTTCTGGTCAATAGACACAGCCGGAGAAAGACCGTCAATAGAGTCAAGGTCTGGCTTGTCCATCTGTCCCAAGAACTGACGGGCATAGCTGGACAAGGACTCAACGTAGCGGCGCTGTCCCTCTGCGTAAATTGTGTCAAATGCAAGGCTCGATTTACCCGAGCCAGAAAGTCCCGTAATAACTACCAGCTGATCACGAGGGATATCAATGTCAATATCTTGCAGGTTGTGCTCTCGAGCGCCACGGATAGCAATTTTGCTTGAAGCCATAGTTCCTCACATAACCAGTTTGACGTGCGCGTCTCTTTTGACACACCTACTGCCAAACAATAGAAAACAACATCAGTACACAGATGCAATTTGTGCGTACTGATGTTCTAGTATACCCAAGATAGTGCTGCCAAAACACGGCGCACGCACTTCCCTATTTAATACGAACCTTCATCACAGCTTTTTTAAGCTTAGAGCCAGTTTTCTCCAGTGTGCAGCCTGGTTTGTGGGCATCAGATGGAGGTGTCACCAGAAAATCACCTGCGTGCAGGGTGACCCATGTCTCTTCTCCAGGATTGGTATAAGCACCAAAATCAGCGTCAGCATTGAACTCACCCTTAAGAACACACTGCTCAAGAGGGGCAACAGCAATGCTTTCGGTGCCAGAAATCACTACGTGAATATCGGCGTAAATCTTATGAGCCTCATAGTCCTTCTCGCCAGGCAGTACTGGCTCAAACTCCATGACGTTCACAAAAACGTTATCTCCATCAATTTCTGTCTTGCCCAAAGGTAGCTCGTCCAGATTGTGGGTTGCCAAAAACTCCGCAGCACAAGCCATATATTTCTGACCAAAGTCATTCTCAGATACATGTTTAATTGACGAGAAAATCATGTGAACCTCCTACGTTCAGCTAAAGTGCGCCGAAAAGATTATAGCTATCTCGTTTGCCATAAAGTTCTATGGGTAGAATTAAGTAGTTACTGCATACAACTGCTACATAAGGAGAGACATGGCAGACGTAGATATTGACCGTGAGGCGCTTCGTAAAGAGATTGACGCCGCACTTCACGGCAAAAAGAAAGAGCCACAGCCACCAGCGGGCTTTGAACTTAATCAGCACTCAAGCGTGAAGCACGTTATTGGCGTTGTTTCTGGTAAGGGTGGCGTTGGCAAGTCTTTTGTCACCGGTATTCTTGCAACTAACCTTGCTCGCGCAGGTAAGCGCGTTGGTATTCTTGACGGTGATATTACCGGTCCTTCAATTCCTCGTATGTTTGGCATCTCTGACGAGCGCTCTTACGGCGTTGAAGAGCAGCTTATTCCCATCGAGGACGCAAACGGTATCAAGATTATGAGCGCTAACCTGGTGCTTCAGAACGAGACCGATCCTGTTCTCTGGAGAGGCCCTGTTGTTGCTGGCGCTATCCAACAGTTCTACAGCCAGTGTAACTGGGGTGACCTTGATTACCTACTCATCGACATGCCTCCAGGAACGGGCGATGTTGCACTGACGGTATTCCAATCCCTTCCTGTTGAGGGTGTTGTGATTGTTTCTTCTCCACAAGATCTTGTTCAGATGGTTGTGGGCAAGGCAGTGCGCATGGCAGAAATGATGCATGTACCTGTGCTTGGTTTGATTGAGAACATGGCATATATCACCTGCCCTCACTGTGATGAGCGTATTGAGCCTTATGGTCCATCAAAACTTGCTGAGACCGCAGCGGCATTTAACCTCAAGCCTTTAGGACAGCTTCCTATGGATGCAACCTTTGCACAGATTGCTGATAAGGGAACCTTTAGCACCGAGCTTCCAGAAGGCCTTGTCCCTGACGCAACACAGAGCGTTCTTGACCTGTAAGTTCTAGAAGCTGGTACTTACACAACACAAAGGGTAGTTCTTACTATGGCTCAATCAACGCGCGTTAAAGAACGACAAGCAGCACAAGCTCAGCGCATTAAGCAGGCTCAGGCATTTCTGGTGCCAGACCACATTGATGTTGCAATTCTTGGTGGTGGTGCAGCAGGACTCTGCGCTGCCATCACTGCTGCCGAAGCTCTTGGCACAGGCAAGCGCGTTGTTGTCTTTGAAAAAGCACTGGAGAGCGGCAGGACTATCCTGGCAACAGGTGGCGGTCGTTGTAACTTTACCAATGCTAATCCGAGCTTTGAAAATTTCTCTCATCCAGAGTTTGTCCAGGCTGTTTGCAAAGATAAGGACACCTTCCTTGCAGACATTCTCTCTTTCTTTAGGTCCAGCGGTCTTGCGTGGGCAACAGAAGACGAAGGCAGAATGTACCCTCTTACCAGGCAGGCAAGCTCCATCCAATCATTGCTGCTCAAGCGAGCGCAAAAAGCAGGTGTCCAATTTGCCCTGGGACGAGAAGTCACATCGGTAAAGCCCCAGCACATTGGCTTCACCGTTACCTTCCAAGAATGCTTTGGTGGCGAGAAAACCTACAAGGTCCACGCTTCATCAGTAGTTCTAGCTACTGGTGGACTCACAACCACACAACTTGCTGAAAGCCTTCAGTTGCAGACCACCTCACTGCGACCGGGACTTTGTGCACTCACCTGCAAGCCTGAGCCCCCAACAAGCCTTGATGGAAAGCGCGTACGAGCACACGCAGCTCTTGTAAGAGACGGCGCGGTGCTCAAACAGGAATCTGGAGAACTGCTTTTTAGGTCATTTGGACTCTCGGGTATCATGATTTTCAACTTGTCTCGCACAGCCCTGCCTGGCGACGTGCTTGAGATTGATCTTCTCCCCCAGCTTACGGAAGAGGAAGTTGCGGCAGCTGTGGCAGCTCACACCACTGACGGTCTTCTCGACCCACAGATTGCTGCCTACCTGGGCGTCAGCAATTCAGTTGAAGTCACTGTTGCCAAGGCTCACAAAATCACTTTTACCGTTACCGGTACATCCTCCAAAGTTGTTCCACAGGTCTGTATTGGTGGAATTTCCATCGATCAAGTGGACTCAAACACTCTTGAAGCACATGTCGTTCCTGGTCTGTTTATTGCGGGAGAGGCTCTTGATATTGACGCTCAATGCGGCGGCTTTAACCTCTCATGGGCGTGGAAGAGCGGGATGGTTGCCGGTCTGGCTGCCGCAAAAAGCGCTGGTCAGAATTGCGAATCTTTGAAAGAGGACAACTAACATGCTGGAAGTATCGAACATTAAAGTTCATGTTGCACCTCTTCGTAAGCATCCCGCTAAAGAATCAAAGGTGGGTTTTGATGCACTCCTTCGTGCTCTCCGAGTCTCTGCGGATGAAGTTACCTCCTATGAGCTGCATAAACGCTCAATTGATGCACGTAAAAGAAACGATATTGTTCTTATCCTCACCTACCACGTAAATCTTAAAGGTGGGTCTGCAGCGGAACAAAAACTTCTGAGCAAAATTCAAGGTAAACCTGCAGCAAAGCATATCAAGCTTGCAGAGCCAAATACTTTTGTGCTCCCCAAAGCAACGCAACCTGCTCCTTCAGAGAACCGTCCCGTTGTTGTAGGAGCTGGATGTGCAGGCCTGTTTTGTGCGCTGACGCTTGCCAAAGCTGGGCTTAATCCCCTGCTAATCGAACGCGGAGATGACGCAACGAGAAGAACTGCTGCAGTGGAGCATCACAACCAAACTGGTCAGCTAGATCTTGAGAGCAATAT
>OKVI01000957.1_pt1 | contig 13647 bp, 10 predicted proteins | sample 1607001 | NCBI WGS metagenome assembly OKVI01 (sample SAMN03281018, study PRJEB24777) | human gut metagenome | isolation source: fecal sample PR128 from 1 month old male Malay infant, vaginal delivered...
ACCGGCATCGGCTCCAGCGGGTAGGCGTGCGTCGCGGTGCCGGTCTTAATAACTTTTTTAATAAAGGTAAACATGGCGATTCCTTATTTCAGCGGCGAGTTTTTACGCTCGATGCTGTAGCGCTCCAGCTCTTTGTATGGCACCACTTTGCTCTTCTTCTTGCGTACATCGACCACGGTCATGCGGTCAGTACAGGAGTAGCACGGGTCGAGGCTGCCGATGATCAGCGGCGCATCGGAAACGGTGTTGCCGCGCAGCATATAGCGCAGGGTCGGCCAGTTGGCGTAAGTCGCCGCCCGGCAGCGCCAGCGGTACAGTTTCTGGTTGTCGCCGGTCATGCTCCAGTGGATATCGTCGCCGCGCGGCGCCTCGGAGAAGCCCAGCGCGAAGCGGTGCGGAATATAGGTGAACCCCTCCACCATCAGTGGGCCGCCCGGCAGGTTATCGAGACCGAAATCAATCATATTCAGCGCGGTGTAAACCTCGTTGATCCGCACCTTGAGGCGAGATATCACATCGCAGCCCTGCTCGCTGTGGACTTCCATCGGCAGCAGGCCGTAACCGACAAACGGGTGGTCGGCGCGGGTGTCGCGGGCGTGGCCGCTGGCGCGCACCATCGGGCCGACGTTGCTGAAGTCGCGGGCGATTTCCGGATCCAGACGGCCAATACCGACGGTACGCTGTTCCATATTCGGCGTGCTGAGCAGCATATCCACCAGCTCCTGCACGTCGCGACGCATCTGCTGCGCCAGCTGACGGGTCTGGATCATGTCCTCTTTCAGCAGGTCGCGGCGGATCCCGCCGATCAGGTTCAGACCGTAGGTTTTACGCGCGCCGGTAAGGATCTCTGCCATCTTCATCGAGGTTTCGCGCACGCGGAAGAACTGCATAAAGCCGGAGTCAAAGCCGGTAAAGTGGCAGGCCAGACCGAGGTTCAGCAGGTGCGAGTGCAGGCGTTCCACCTCCAGCAGAATGGCGCGGATCATCTGCGCCCGCTCCGGCACCACGATGCCCATCGCGTTCTCCACCGAGGTGGTGTAAGCGGTGCTGTGGGCAAAGCCGCAGATGCCGCACACCCGGTCCGACAGGAAGGTCACTTCGTTATAACCCATGCGGGTTTCCGCCAGCTTTTCCATCCCGCGATGGACGTAGAACAGGCGGTAGTCGGCGTCGATAATGTTCTCGCCGTCAACGAACAGGCGGAAGTGGCCAGGTTCATCAGAGGTGACGTGCAGCGGGCCGATCGGCACCACGTTGTTTTTCTTGCTGCCGAGCTCGTTAATAAACTCGTAGGTTTCGGCGTCGGTGGTCGGCGCCGGACGCTGGCGATAATCCATGCTGTCTTTGCGCAGCGGATAGAGTTCGTCCGGCCAGTCGTCCGGCAGCACCAGCCGGCGTTCGTCCGGCAGGCCGACCGGCACCAGGCCGTACATATCGCGCACTTCGCGCTCGCCCCATACCGCCGCCGGGACGCGCGGCGTCACCGACGGGTATTCCGGTTTGTTGGCGTCCACTTCCACGCGCACGGTGATCCAGCATTTGGTGCCCTGCTCCATCGACAGCACGTAATAGACCGCGTAGTGGCCGTTGAGCTTACGTTCATCGTTGCCGAACAGCACCGACAGCCAGCCGCCCTGCTGGTAGTAGAGAAACTCCACCACTTCCGGCAGGTAGTTGACCTTCACGGTGATGGTTAACTGGTCTTTGGTCTGCCAGGCTTCGTCCAGCACCACGCCGGGAAAGGCCTGGTGCAGCGCCGCAAGGTAGTGTTGACCGATTTTTTCTTCAGACATGCTCAAACTCTCTTAATCACGCCACCAGCAAGGAGACGAAAGCTAAAAAGGCGAAACCAAACCCGGCCCAGGTGACGCGGGAGGTGGCACAAAAACGCAGACGCGCCATGCTGTTTTCAAACAGCGCGATAATTAGCACCCCAACCACCAGCTTAACGATGGCAACCACCAGCGCCAGCAGCAGGCCGCCGACGCTGAAGCTGGTCATCTGGCCCCACGGAAAGAAGACCCCGACAAACATCTGCAGCACCACCAGCTGTTTGAGGCTGATGCCCCACTTCAGGATGCCAAAGCCGCTGCCGCTGTATTCCGACAGCGGCCCTTCCTGCAGCTCCTGCTCCGCTTCCGCCAGATCGAACGGCAGTTTGCCCATCTCGATAAAGGTGGCGAAGGCGCAGGCGCATAACGCCAGAATCAGTGGAATGCTGCGCGCCGCCGGCCAGTGGTAAAGGGTATCGGTGATGGCGCTGATATGGGTCGAGCCGGCGACCTGCGCCGCCACCCACAGGCCCAACAGCAGGATCGGCTCCACCAGCACGCCGAGCATCGCTTCGCGACTGCTGCCCAGCGCGGTAAACGGGCTGCCGGTGTCCAGACCGGAAATGGCAAAGAAGAAACGGGCGATGGCGAACAGGTAGATCAGGGTGATGAGATCCCCCAGCACCGGCAGCGGGGAGTCTACCGTCACCACCGGCAGCGCGGTGGCGATGGTCAGCATCACGCCCACCATGACGTACGGCGTCAGGCGAAACACCCAGCCCGAGGCGTCAGGACCGACGCTCTGGCGGCCCAGCAGTTTCAGGATATCGCGATACTCCTGCAGTACCCCCGGTCCACGGCGGTTATGCAGCCGCGCGCGGGCGACGCGAACGATCCCGGACAACAGCGGCGCGACGGCAAACAGCACCAGCGCCTGTAGCAATGCAATTAACAGACTCATTCTCAGGCTCCTCGCGAAATGACAATCACCACCAGCACCGCCAGCTCAACCAGCGCGATCCCGCGTAGCAGCGCCGGCGCCGAGGCCGATTGCCAGCCCGGCACCAGACGCACCGGGTTCAGCCAGTGACGCAGCTTCAGCAACGGCGCAAAGGCCTCTTTCACCGGCATGGCAAAGCCGTGGGCCGTTACCCCCATCGACTGCTCGTGGTCGTAACCGCAGACCCACGCCGCGCCGCGCGAGCGCGCCGCCAGGCGATCGCCTTTAAAGAAGATCATCAGCAGGAACGGCAGCAGCGGGCAGGCAATAAGCAGCAGCGCGATCATCGGCTGCGACACCACGCTCGATACCTGAGCCTGCACCGGGAAGGCGCCGCTCACCAGCGGCAGCAGCCACGGCGCGGCGATGCCGCCAACGAGGCAGAAAACCGCCGCCAGCACCACGCTCAGGGTCATCAGCCAGGGGGCGCAGGTAGCGTTTTCCGCCTCTTTCGTCCGCGGCGCGCCGAGGAAGGTCACGCCGTAGACTTTCGCCATACACATCACCGCCAGTGCGCCAGTGATCGCCAGGCCAACGGCCAGTAGCGGCCCCAGCAGACGGCCGATAAACAGGTCGCCAGTGCTCATTTTGAAGAAGGATTGATAGATAACCCACTCGCCGGCGAAGCCGTTCAGCGGCGGCAGGGCCGCCATTGCCATCAGCCCCACCAGCATGGCGAGGGAGATCAGCGGCATTTTTTTACCGATGCCGCCCAGCTTCTCGATATCGCGATGACCGGTGCGGAACCACACCGCTCCGGCACCGAGGAACAGCGTGGTTTTGAACAGGCTGTGGTTAATCAGGTGATACATGCCGCCGATAAAGCCCAGCACCATCAGCGTGCTGTTGCGGGTCGCCACGCCGGTGACGAAGGCGCCCAGCCCCAGCAGGATAATGCCGATATTCTCCAGGGTGTGATAGGCCAGCAGGCGCTGAATGTTATGCTCCATCAGCGCATACAGTCCGCCGATAAAGGCGGTGATCATCCCCAGCGCCAGCAGCATCACGCCCCACCACAGCGGCGGCACGCCGCCGGCCAGCGAAACGGTCAGCATGCCGTACAGACCAACCTTCATTACCACCGTGGAAAACAGCGCGGCGGCCGGCGCGCTGGCCCCGGCGTGAGCCTGCGGCGCCCAGCCGTGCAGCGGGATCGCCCCGGCCAGCAGGGCGAACCCCACCAGACCCGGCAGCCAGTGCAGCGGGTTCTGCATCATATCCACCGCCTGAAGGTTGATCTGCGCCAGCTCGAGGGTGCCGTAGGTTGACCACACCAGCCAGCAGGTCCAGGCCATCAGCAGAGTACCGAGACGCCCCAGGGCAAACCACAGCTTACCGGAGGCGGCGCAGCCGGTGAGAAACGCCGCGCAGAGCGCCATGATCTCCGCCATCACCACCAGTGAACCGATATTGGTCACCACCACCGCGCAGGTCGCGGCGGCCAGCAGCAGGTTGACCAGCGGGCCGTTGGCCTTCACCTGCGGGTGGCGATGCCAGCTAATATTGAACAGCGACACCGGCAGCGCCGACAGGCCGATGGCCAGCAGCCACAGCGCGTTGACGCCCCCCACCCGTATCGTCAGGTGGAGAAACTGCAGCATGCCGCCGTGGATCCGCTCCGGCATCAGCAGCGCGGCGCCGCCGGCGACCACCAGCATGGCGCTGGCCACCGCGCCGCCGATCCCGGCAATGGCGCCGCTGAGCGGTTTGCGCATGGCAAACAGAAAGGCCAGTACGGCGCTGGCGGCATACCACGCCACCGCCTGATTCACTAATCCAATTACACTCATTCCCTCTCCCCCTGTTGCGCCTGGAACAGCGACAAGTCGCCAAGGTCGGTATTAAAGGTCAGCTGGCGTTTACGCTTGCTGGCCTGGGCGATATCACGGCTATCCACCAGCATCAGCGCGTTGGTCGGACAGGTCCGCACGCAGGCCGGGCCCTGGTCATCGAAGTGGCAGAGGTCGCATTTCACGGCAATAGCGCGCACGCCCGGTACCCAGTCGAGCAGCGAGCTGACGCGCGCCGGCGCCGGCGGCGCGGGGGGCGCCAGCCGGGTATTGGCATTCGCCGGGATATCCAGCGGGCGGCTGCCGGAAAATTCAATGGCGCCGAACGGGCAGGCAATGCCGCACAGTTTGCAGCTTACGCACAGGCTCTCGTTGAGCTGGACCGCGCCATCGACGCGCTGGATGGCGTTAACCGGGCAGACGGTGGCGCAGGGAGCATCTTCACAGTGGTGGCACATCTGCGGTGCCGATTCTTTTTCATTACGCATCACCTGCAGCCGCGGCATAGCCTGCAGGCCGTGCTGGCGATGCGTCTCAGAGCAGGCGGCTTCGCAGGTGCGGCAGCCGATACAGACAGTGGAGTCAGCAATTACAAAACGGTTCACCGGGTCATCCTCGGGTGAAAGTCATTTTTGACGAAATCAGGTTGCGCAGGTGTCATTTTCGACACGTGTCGACACCTTACGATCAGTGGGTCAGCGCCAGATGGCTTAAATCCACCGGTTGGTCTTGTTCCATGGCGTCATACAGACGGTCATAGACGGTGGCGATAATCGCCAGATAGTGCTCCAGCACCTGGTCGCGGGAGCGGTTGCTGATGCGGCCGTCCACCGTGCCATCCATTGCGAGGGTGGCCTGAGCAATCAGATACTTATCACCGCCGTTTTTGTTTTCGACGTAGTACTCAATGGTGTGGCTGTTGAAGCCTTCCGCGAGGGCGACGAACACCTGAAAATGGCCGAACAGCACGAAGCACAGCTCTTTGTCCGGCGCGCAGCTCATCGCGTGATGCAGGCGGGCCTTCGACAAGGTGATCCCCTGAACCAGCGAGTTACAGTAGATGTGCCACTGCTCCTGCTGCTGCCGGTGACGGTCGGCGATGTAATCCGCCTTTTCACTTATTTCCCAAATAGTCATATCGGTTTCTCCGTAGCATGAGATGCACCCTCTAAGCATTTTTCATGCCAGGTTTTATTTAATTGATTTAACTATGTTTTTTTATCGACCTCTGCCGATGCGACATGTCGATGACAGCCCCGGGGCGTCGACATCGACATTGACTGCCACGACGATTTCATTCTGGCATCGTTATTGCATAGAAGGCGCATCGCGATACGGAGGCGACTATGCACGAAATCACCCTCAGCCAGCGGGCGCTGGAAATTATTGAACAACAGGCGCAGCAGGCCGGCGCGCGGCGGGTTACCGGCGTGTGGCTTAAGGTCGGGGCATTTTCCTGCGTGGAAGCCAGCGCCCTGACCTTCTGCTTTGAGCTGGTCTGCCGCGGCACGCTGGCGGAGGGGTGCGAACTGCATATCACCGAACAACAGGCTGAATGCTGGTGCGATCGCTGTCAGCAGTACGTCCATCTTGTCTCGCAGCACGTTCGCCGCTGCCCGCACTGCAATAACGACCAGCTGCAGATCGTGGCGGATGATGGCTTACAGATTCAGCGTTTAGAATTGGAGTAAATTATGTGTACAACATGCGGCTGTGGCGAAGGCAACCTCTATATTGAAGGAGACGAACGAGACCCGCATTCCGCGTTCCGCAGCGCCCCCTTCGCGCCCGCCCCACGCCAGACGATGACCATCACCGGTGTCAAAACCGACCACTTCGCCCCCACCCGCACGCCAGAGGGCGACCTGCATTACGGCCACGGCGAAGCGGGTACCCACGCCCCGGGGCAGAGCCAGCGGCGGATGCTGGAAGTGGAGATCGACGTGCTGGATAAAAACAACCGCCTGGCGGCACGCAACCGCGCACGCTTCGCAGCAAAACAGCAGCTGGTGCTAAATCTGGTTTCCAGCCCCGGCTCCGGCAAAACCACCCTGCTCACCGAAACCCTCACCCGGCTGAAAGGACGCGCCGACTGCGCGGTGATTGAAGGCGATCAGCAAACGGTCAATGACGCCGCCCGCATTCGCGCCACCGGCACCCCGGCGATTCAGGTCAATACCGGGAAAGGCTGCCATCTCGACGCCCAGATGATCGCCGACGCCGCCCCGCGCCTGCCGCTGGCTGACCGCGGCATTCTGTTTATCGAAAACGTCGGCAACCTGGTCTGCCCGGCCAGCTTTGATCTCGGCGAGCGCCATAAGGTGGCGGTGCTGTCGGTCACCGAAGGCGAAGACAAACCGCTGAAGTATCCGCATATGTTCGCCGCCGCCAGCCTGATGCTGCTCAACAAAGTCGACCTGCTGCCGTATCTCAATTTCGACGTTGAGCGGTGCCTGGCCTGCGCCCGCGAGGTCAATCCGCATATTGAAATTATTCTTGTCTCCGCCACCAGCGGCGAAGGCATGGAGCAGTGGCTCACTTGGCTGGAGACGCAGCGATGTGCATAGGCATTCCGGGACAAATTTGCGCCATCGACGGCGTGCTGGCGAAGGTGGAAGTTTGCGGTATTCAGCGCGACGTCGACCTGACGCTGGTCGGCGCCGTTGATGAGCAGGGCCAGCCGCGGCTCGGCCAGTGGGTGCTGGTGCACGTCGGCTTCGCCATGAGCGTCATTAATGAAGCCGAAGCCCGCGACACCCTCGAGGCGCTGCAAAATATGTTTGACGTGGAGCCGGACGTCGGCGCGCTGCTGTACGGCGAGGAGCGATAATGCGTTACGTAGATGAATACCGCGCCCCCGAACAGGTGATGCAGCTGGTGGCCCATCTTCAGCAGCGTGCTCGTCTGCTGCCGCACACCGCCGCGCGACCGCTGCGCATCATGGAGGTCTGCGGCGGCCATACCCATGCCATTTTTAAATTCGGGCTCGACCAGCTGTTGCCGGAGAACATCGAATTTATTCATGGTCCCGGCTGCCCGGTGTGCGTCCTGCCGATGGGGCGCATCGACGCCTGCATTGAGATTGCCAGCCGCCCGGGAGTGATCTTCTGCACCTTCGGCGACGCCATGCGCGTGCCGGGTAAAAACGGCTCGCTTCTGCAGGCGAAAGCCCGCGGCGCCGATGTCCGCATCGTTTACTCGCCGATGGACGCTCTGCGGCTGGCGCAGCAAAATCCGCAGCGCGAGGTGGTCTTTTTTGGTCTTGGTTTCGAAACCACCATGCCCGCTACCGCCCTGACCCTGCGTCAGGCGCGAGAGCGCAACGTCGATAACTTCTACTTTTTCTGCCAGCACATCACCCTGCTGCCGACCCTGCGCAGCCTGCTGGACCAGCCGGACAACAGTATCGACGCCTTTCTCGCCCCGGGCCACGTCAGTATGGTGATCGGCACCGAGGCCTACGGCTTTATCGCCAGCGACTATCACCGTCCTTTAGTGGTCGCCGGTTTCGAACCGCTTGATCTACTGCAAGGCGCGGTGATGCTGGTTGAGCAGACAATAGCGCAGCGCAGCGATGTGGAAAATCAGTACCGTCGCGTGGTGCCGGATGCCGGCAACCCGCTGGCGCAGGCGGCGATGGCCGACGTCTTCCGCCTGGATGGCGACAGCGAATGGCGCGGCCTGGGGGTCATCAGCGACTCCGGCGTGCAGCTTACGCCAGCCTATCAGCGCTTCGATGCCGAGGCGCATTTTCGCCCGGCGCCGCAGCGCGTGTGCGACGACCCGCGCGCCCGCTGCGGCGAGGTGCTGACCGGCCGCTGTAAACCGCACCAGTGCCCGCTCTTCGCCAGCACCTGCAATCCGCAAAGCGCCTTTGGCGCGCTAATGGTCTCCTCTGAAGGGGCCTGCGCCGCCTGGTATCAATATCGCAGTCAGGAAAATGAAGTATGAAAAGCGTCCAGTTAGCCCACGGTAGCGGGGGACAGGCAATGCAGCAGCTGATCGGCGACCTGTTTATGCAGGCCTTCGCCAACCCCTGGCTGGCGGAGCAGGAGGATCAGGCGCGCCTCGATCTGGCGGCGCTCGCCGCCCAGGGGGACCGCCTCGCCTTCTCCACCGACAGCTACGTGATTGACCCGCTGTTCTTTCCCGGCGGCAATATCGGCAAGCTGGCCGTCTGCGGTACCGCCAACGATGTGGCGGTCAGCGGCGCCATCCCGCGCTATCTTTCCTGCGGCTTTATTCTCGAAGAGGGGCTGGAGATGGCCACCCTGGAAGCGGTGGTCGCCAGCATGGCCGACACCGCCCGGGCGGCAGGGATCGCCATCGTCACCGGCGACACTAAAGTGGTGCCGCGCGGCGCGGCGGATAAGCTGTTTATTAACACCGCCGGCATCGGCGCCATCCCGGCGGACGTTCACTGGGGGACGCAGCAGATTAGCGCCGGTGATGTGCTGCTGGTCAGCGGCACGCTGGGGGATCATGGCGCCACCATCCTTAACCTGCGCGAGCAGATGGGGCTGGACGGCGCGCTGTCCAGCGACTGCGCGGTGCTGACGCCGCTTATCCAGACCCTGCGCCCGCTGAGCGGAGTGAAAGCCCTGCGCGACGCCACCCGCGGCGGGGTTAACGCGGTCGCCCATGAGTTCGCCGCCGCCAGCGGCTGCGGCATCGAACTGCAGGAGGCAACGCTGCCGGTCAACGACACGGTGCGCGGCGTCTGCGAGCTGCTTGGTCTGGACGCCCTGAACTTCGCCAATGAAGGCAAGCTGGTGCTCGCCGTCGCCCGCGACGAGGCGGAAAACGTGCTGGCGCATTTGCGGTCTCACGCGTTAGGACGCGATGCGGCGATAATCGGCGAAGTGGTCGCCCGCCCGGGCGTACGTTCCGTTGGGCTGTACGGCGTGAAGCGGACGCTCGATCTTCCCCACGCCGAACCGCTGCCGAGAATTTGTTAACGACGGCGTCGGGTCCCGGATAGCGGCTGGCGCCTTATCCGGGCTACAAAACTGCGCGCACATGTAGCCCGGCTAAGCGCAGCGCGAGCCGGGAAAAAGCCAGCGTAATTATTTTGCCCAAACCAGCGGGCGCCCATGGATGGGTTAAAGCGGCAATAACCGCTTTATTAACATACTATTATTTGTACCATCATTTTCTTATGCGCCGCGTTGTCGGCGCGTTTTGGACGTAAGCAATGTCGTATACACCGATGAGCGATCTCGGCCAGCAGGGGCTGTTCGATATCACCCGGCTTTTATTACAGCAGCCCGATCTGGCCGCGCTAAGCGAAACCCTGACCCGTCTGGTGCAACAGTCCGCGCTGGCCGATGAGGCGGCCATCATCCTGTGGAACGCGGGTAATCACCGCGCGGCCAGGTACGCCTGCGATGAGGCCGGCCATCCGGTAAGCTACGAGGATGAAACCGTCCTGGCCCACGGTCCGGTGCGTCGCTTACTCTCCCGGCCGGATGCCCTGCATTGCGATCATGAAACCTTTGCCGACACCTGGCCGCAGCTTATCCGCAGCGGACTGTATCGTCCGTTCGGATACTATTCGCTGCTGCCGCTGGCGGCGGACGGGCGGATCTTCGGCGGCTGCGAATTCCTCCGCCGTGACAACCGGCCGTGGAGCGAGAAAGAGTTCCAGCGGCTGCATACCTTCGCGCAGATCGTCGCCGTCGTCACCGAACAGATTCAGAACCGGGTCAGCAATAACGTCGATTACGATCTGCTGTGCCACGAGCGCGACAACTTTCGCATCCTGGTGGCGATCACCAACGCGGTGCTCTCGCGACTGGATATCGACGAGCTGGTCAGCGAGGTGGCGAAAGAGATCCATCGCTACTTCCGGATCGACGCCATCAGCGTGGTGCTGCGCAGCGACCGCAAGGGGAAGCTCAACATCTATTCCACGCATTATCTTGACGCCAGCCACCCGGTTCACGACCAGAGCGAGGTGGATGAAGCCGGCACCCTCACCGAGCGCGTGTTCAAAAGCAAAGAGATGCTGCTGCTTAATCTGCACGAACATGACACTCTCGCGCCGTATGAGAAAATGCTCTTCGAGATGTGGGGCAATAAGATCCAGACCCTGTGCCTGCTGCCGCTGATGTCCGGCAATACCCTGCTCGGGGTGCTTAAGCTGGCGCAGTGCGACGAACAGGTCTTCACCACCACCAATCTCAAGCTGCTGCGGCAGATCGCCGAGCGGGTGTCGATCGCTATCGATAACGCCCTCGCCTACCGCGAAATTCAGCGCCTGAAAGAGCGGCTGGTGGATGAGAACCTCGCCCTCACCGAGCAGCTCAATAATGTCGAGAGCGAATTCGGCGAGATCATCGGCCGCAGCGAGGCGATGAACAATGTGCTCAAGCAGGTCGAGATGGTGGCGCAGAGCGACAGCACCGTGCTGATCCTCGGCGAAACCGGCACCGGCAAAGAGCTTATCGCCCGCGCTATCCACAACCTCAGCGGACGCAACGGTCGGCGGATGGTGAAGATGAACTGCGCGGCGATGCCCGCCGGGCTGCTGGAGAGCGATCTGTTCGGCCACGAACGCGGCGCGTTCACCGGGGCCAGCGCCCAGCGTATCGGCCGCTTCGAACTGGCGGACAAAAGCTCCCTGTTCCTCGATGAAGTGGGCGATATGCCGCTGGAACTGCAGCCCAAACTGCTGCGCGTCCTCCAGGAGCAGGAGTTCGAACGTCTGGGGAGCAACAAGCTGATTCAGACCGACGTTCGATTGATCGCCGCCACTAACCGCGATCTCAAGCAGATGGTTATCGACAGGGAATTCCGCAGCGATCTCTACTACCGGCTCAACGTGTTCCCGATCCACCTGCCGCCGCTGCGCGAACGTCCCGACGATATCCCGCTGCTGGTGAAGGCGTTTACCTTTAAAATCGCCCGCCGCATGGGGCGCAATATCGACAGCATTCCGGCGGAAACCCTGCGCACTCTGACGCGTATGGAGTGGCCGGGCAACGTGCGCGAGCTGGAAAACGTTATCGAACGGGCGGTATTGCTCACCCGCGGCAACGTACTGCAGCTCTCCCTGCCGGAGCGGGATATCGTGGAAGCCCCGCGGACGCCGGCGGTCCTGCCTGAGGAAGGTGAGGATGAATATCAGCTGATCGTCCGGGTGCTGAAGGAGAGCAACGGCGTGGTGGCCGGGCCGAAAGGCGCCGCCCAGCGGCTGGGGCTCAAGCGCACCACGCTCCTGTCACGCATGAAGCGGCTGGGTATTAATAAAGACGAACTGGTGTAACCTCGCGCGCTCCCCCTTTCCGCGCCGGTGAGAGGGAGCGCTGGCGCAGCGCGCTATTTATCGCTGGTAAAACCGTTGCTGGTCGCCAGTTCGGCAAACCACAGCGCATTGCGTTTTATCTGTCGCTCGCCGGTCTCCAGATCCAGTCGCCAGAAGCCGTAGCGCCGTTTGAAGGCATTGATCCACGACCAGTTGTCGATAAACGTCCACTGGTGCACGCCAAAGCAGTTCGCGCCGTCGGCTATCGCCCGATGCAGCTGCACCAGATGCTCCTCCATCAGCTGGATGCGGAAAGTATCGTCTATCACCCCGTCCGCCCCGGGCTCGCCCTCTGATTGTCGATCCATCGCGATGCCGATTTCCGCGAGATACCACTTAATATTGCCGTAGTTATCGCGAATATTGGCGGCAATGTCATAGATCGCCTGCGGCAGGATCTCGTTGTTATCACGATAAGGATTAAAGCGGCCCTGCGGGTTCACCGCGTTTTCGAAATAGTATTCCGGGGTGAAATAATCGAGGTCATATTCGCTCTCACGCGCTTTTACCCGCCGCGGCACATAATAGTTTACCCCAAGAAAATCGATATCCGCGCTGAGGATCAACGCCGCGTCGTCTTTGCTGGTCGTCGGCAGGCAGTCGTGGGCGGCAAGGATCTCGCACAGCGCTTTGGGGAATTCATGTTTTACCAGCGGGTCAAGGAAGCTGCGGTTAAAAAACAGGTCGGCATACCCGGCGGCTTTTTTATCCGCGTCGCTGTCGGTGAGGGTATAGCTCGGGGTCAGGTTGAGCACCACGCCGATCTCGCCCGCCAGCGCCAGTTCACGATAAGCCGTTACCGCTTTGGCGTGCGCCAGCATAATGTTAAACGCCACCTGCGCCGCCAGCCGGCCATCTTTCTTACATGGATAGTGGAAGTCGTACAGGTAGCCTCCCTCAACCGGCACAATCGGCTCGTTGAAGGTTATCCAGTATTTAACCTTATGGCCAAACAGGCTAAAGGCGGTGCGGGCAAAGCGGGCAAACAGCTCGGCTACGTGCGCCGATTCAAAGCCGCCGTACTGTTTCTGCAGCGCTTCCGGCATATCAAAGTGGTAGAGATTGATCATCGGCTCAATGCCGTTGGCGATCATCTCATCCAGATAGGCGTGATAAAAACGCACCGCGTCCGGGTCCGGCGCGCCGGTTTCCAAATCAGCGATCAGTCGTGACCACTGTATCGAGGTACGAAATGAGTTGAAGCCGGTCTGTTTCATCAGCGCCACGTCCTGCGGATACTGATGATAAGTATCACACACGGTCTGCGGCCCTACCTGCTGATAAAATCGCTCCGGCTGTTCGGCAAACCAACTGTCCCAGATGGAACGATGGCGCTTATTGGTGACCCCTTCCGTTTGCGGGCCGGACGCCGCCGCCCCCCACAGGAACCCTTGCGGAAACTGATACTGCTGCATAACCTCTCCTTCGAAAAAAGGCTGCGCCCGTCTGGCGCAGCCTGAACGTACTACTCAGCGACCACTTCGATCGATTTAATGAACATATAGCCCCAGTCGCCGGCGAAGCGGCCGAAGTCAATCTGATTGCTCCCGGCTTTAAGCGTCACCGGTATCCGCAGCTGCTGGCCCTGCTCATCCGTCTGCGGGAAGGCCACGGTCTGCGGAGCGCCCCCGTTAACGACAAATGAGTTCTGCTTACCGCCCCATTTGCCGTTGAAGGTTACATTGAGCAGGAACTGACCGCTCCACGGCGCCTGCACCTGCCAGCTGACCTTATCCCCCTCGTTGGCAAATGGGCCGAGGAAGCCGTCCTCACCAACTG
>OKVI01000963.1_pt1 | contig 13578 bp, 8 predicted proteins | sample 1607001 | NCBI WGS metagenome assembly OKVI01 (sample SAMN03281018, study PRJEB24777) | human gut metagenome | isolation source: fecal sample PR128 from 1 month old male Malay infant, vaginal delivered...
GGTAAGCATGTTTGAAAGCGCAATGTAGGTCTGCTTGCAAGCCCAGTCAAAGGTTGCGCGCTCGTTGCCTACCAGGTCAAACATGTTCTCCTGGAAGTTTTTGAAAGCAGCTGCATAGGTTGGTTCAAAGTCTGCAGGAAGCTGCTTGATGTCGTGCATCATGTGCTTGACGTAAGCGGACTCTGCGTTGACGTTTTTGCGGGCAAGAAGAATAACCAGGTAGTGAGCACCGTCGAGGGATGCGCGAGCACCATAGCATGGCTCGTAAAGTTTTTCTTTAAGGCGAAGTGACTGCTCAGAGGCCTGATCCTCTCGCAGATTAACAACCAGGAAGCGCCAAGGTTCCAGGCCGTAGGAGCTTGGTGCCAGACGACCAGCCTCGAGGATTACTTCGAGGTCCTCGTCGGAAACGTTTTTGGTAGGGTCGTACTTTTTAGTTGCAAGTCTCCACTGGTAGGACGAGAGAACTTTGTTTGCAACGTGCTGTGCGGAACAGGCCATGCGTGATCCTTTCTTGTTGGTGGTGCGGCGGTGAGCTGAGAGGCGCGGTGAGCTGAGTCGTTACTCGGAGAGCGTGCTACTCAGAAACGATAAAGCGACCGGGTTGTCCCAACTCCCATGCGCCCTTGAGGTCGGCGGCAAGCTCAAAGTGCAGCTTGGAAATGCCCAGGTCGTAGTCTTGGACAAGGTGACGCTGGTTAGGCATAGACGCGCTTACCACTCCATCTGTCAGGTCAAATACAACTGGCAGCTTGTTGATGGCGGTTGGGCATGCCAAAACCGCAGCAATGCCGCGGTTAAACCACTCGGGCATCTGCTCCGGCTCAGTTGGAGTACCGTTTGCCGTCATAATCTGCGCAGGCTTTTTGGTGCGCAGACGAATTGCGGTACGAATGCCCTCCTGTTTGAGCGGAATCTTATCCGGAGCGTATCCGATAGAAATAATAATGCCCAGTTTAAGGCCGTTGTACTCGTCGCGAGCCAGGGTTTTCCAGTCCATGGTCTCGGCAATCCAGCATGAACCAATGCCCAGCTGGGTGGCGAGAAGAACGATCTTCTCGCCATAGTAACCGATGAGCTCACGGGCAATTGCGTCTTCACAATAACCTGCTACGTAGTGGTAAATGGGGCCGACAATAGACCTGTTCTTCATGTGGACGGAGGTGCCATCCTCGAGGTGAGGACCTTCGATGGTAAGGATTGCGGGGTGATCGGGTGCAACCTCTGCCATCTGGGCATTTGTGACGTCAATAGCTTCCTGAAGCTGAGAGAGTTTCTCTTGCTCAATAGGCTTTTGGTCGTAGGCGCGCAAGGAAATGCGCTGGTCCATGGCTTCTTTTACGTCCATCGTGGTCCTTCCTGGAGCAAGGTTAGAGCAGAGAGCCAAATCGCTTAACGTAGAGGCTCTTGATTATGGTGATAAGAATCATATACCCGCTCATGAGTGCCACTAACCACCCAAAGAACGACAAAGGCAGCGCAACAAGGCTTAAAGGCTGGGCAAACACGGGCAGATACGGAAGAGCGCTGACCACAATGATTCCTGCGGTTGTGAGGGCAAACAGTGAGGTAGAAGGCATGCTCTGAACAAACGGAATCTTGTTGGTTCTGAGCGCGTGGAGAACAAAGGTCTGGGTCCACATGGATTCGATGAACCAGCCTGTCTGGAAAGACAGAATAAAGAGTGCTTGAGCTGCGGTATTTCCGGCTGTGACAAGCTCTGCCCAGGTTCCTCCAGCAAGCGCAGGGGAGACCACAAAGAACATAAGCGCAAAGGTCAGTACATCAAAGATTGAACTGACAGGTCCAATCCAAAGCATAAAGTTTGTAATCGAATGAGCGTCCCAAGAGCGAGGGCTAGAAAGGAACGAATCGTCAACGTTGTCCCAAGGAATCGCAATACAGGTAACGGTATATGCGAGTCCCAAAAGGAGCAGCTGGAGGGCGCTCATAGGCAAGAATGGCAGGAAGAAGCTGGCCACCAAAACGGACAGCACGTTACCAAAGTTGGAGCTTGCGGTTGCTTTGATGTACTTGATGGTGTTGCCGTAGGTTCTGCGACCTTCTTCAACACCGTGCTCAAGTACTAGCAGATCCTTCTGCAGCAAGATGATATCTGCGGACTCTTTTGCCACGTCAACGGCGGTGTCAACTGAGATTCCCACGTCGGAAGAGCGCATGGCGGCTGCATCGTTGATGCCGTCGCCCATAAAGCCGACCACGTGGTTGTTGGACCTGAGTGCAGAGACAACGCGAGCCTTTTGCATAGGGGAAAGCTTTGCAAAGAGTTGGGTCTTCTCGACACGCTCTTTGAGCTGCTCATCATTGAGATTCTCTACATCGCTTCCAAGTAGGAGCTCGTCAACGTGGATGCCCACCTTTTTGCAGACGGCGGCAGCAACGCCTTCGTTGTCACCGGTGAGTACCTTGACCTGCACGCCTCTCTGGTTGAGCTTGGCAATTGCCTCGCGAGCGCTCTCTTTTGGCGGATCCAAGAATGCCAGGTAGCCAATGAGCACCATGTCGCGCTCATCGTCTACGCCAAACTCGCCGACGCCACGAGGGTCGCTCTTCTGAGCAACGCCAACCACGCGCATTCCCTCCTGATTGAGCTGGTAGACGCGGTCCATAACGCTTTTGCGCTGGGCAGGAGTCAGTGGCTTAATCTCAGAGTCTAGGTCAACAAAGGAGCATGCGTTGAGGACTTCCTCGACGGCGCCCTTGGTAATCATCTGCGTCTTGTCAGTTTTTGTGTTTCGCACCACAACGCTCATGCGGCGACGTTCAAAGTCAAATGGGACCTCGTCGATTTTCTCGTACTCAATGCTCAGCAGGTTAGTGGGCAGCTCATCGTTTGAGGTCTTGATGATTGCGTTGTCAATAAGGTTCCTGAGGCCCGTCTGGAAGTAACTGTTCAGATACGCGTGACGGAGCACGCGAGGATCCTCTTCACCCAGAATGTTGAGGTGGCGTTCAAGTACAACCTCGTCTGCGGTGATGGTACCGGTTTTGTCGGTGCACAGGATGTCCATGGCACCCAGGTTTTGGATTGCCGCCGGATTCTTGACAATAACGTCCTGCTTGGCCATCTGTGTTCCACCGCGAGAAAGGCAGGTGGTTACAATAACAGGCAACATCTGAGGGGTAATGCCAACGGCAACGGAAACGCTGAAGAGCAGCGCGTCAAACCAGTCACCCTTAAGGAAACCGTTTGCAAAGAACACAATAGGACACATGATTAGCATAAACGAGACAAGCACTTTAGAGACGGATTTGAGACCCTCGTCAAAGCTGGTCTCGCCAGAAGGCTGCTGAAGCAGCTCGGACATAGTGCCTACGTAGGTTTTATTGCCTGTTGTAATTACCACAACCGTGGCACTTCCCGACTGAACGGTAGTACCGGCAAACAGCAGGTTTGTGCACTCAGAGAGCGAGAGGGGATAGCGTGTACCATCCGCGCGACGGCGAGCGTGTACTACACCAGCAGTTTTCTCGACGGACTCTGATTCTCCGGTGAGCGCGGTCTCGTTGACAAAGAGGTCCTTGGCGTCCAGAACGCGGCAGTCTGCAGGAATCATGTCTCCCGAGGCAAGGCGGATGATATCGCCAACAACTACCTGTTCAAAGGGGATCTCTTCTCCCAGAGCAGAAGCAAGCTTGGGCTCTTCAGGGGTTTCGGCCTCGTCGGCGGGGTCTTCGGCATCGTCCGCGGTGTCATCTGCGGCGTATTCATCCTCGAAGTCCACGGCGGCATTTGCAGCGTCATCCGAGCCCTGTTCAGCGCCCTGCTCAGCACCCGTATCATCAAAGTCGATAGGACGACGGATAACTCTTGTGGTTGAGGTCACCATTTTGGAGAGCGCGGCCGCTGCCGAGGCTCCCTTGGAGCTCTGGACAAAGTCGATGATGCCGGAGATAAGCACCATTGCGGTGATGATGACGACGGTTGACGGGTCCTTCTCACCATCTGCAGCAAGGGCCACGTTAGTGACGTAAGAAATGCCTGCGAGCGCAATCAAAATGAAGGTGAAGGGGCTTGCAAAGCTTTTGAGCAGGCGAATGATGAAGGGCTCTTCGGCGGCGCTGGTAATAACGTTTGGGCCGTCAAGGTCGTATTTTGCCTGCGCAATATCAATGGCAAGGCCGTCCGGGGTGGTATGGAATTTTCTGCAGACGCTCTTTACCGAGTGAGTCGCGGCAAAGGTCAATGACTGTCCGAGCTCTCCCGAGGTGGTCTGAGCTGTCTTTGTTTGGGCTGTCTTTGTTTGAGTTGTGCGCTTCATGATTGCCATGTGCACCTCCGATGATTAGTGAAAACGAATGACTAACTGGTTGGTGTATGACGCAAACTGAAAGCGTTCTGTTATGTGTAGGACTTAAAACCGGACAACTTGAAACCTGCCACATAGATTCATATATCTACAGGATTGCTCAAATAAACCTGCAAATTTATATCCCTATAGGCTTGCGGTGCAGTAAAAATTAAAACTTTTGAATAAGAGGTTTCTTTATATCCGTCACACATAAATGAACAGGGTCAGCATCTGCTGTCAGACGTAAGCTGCTACTTCGACTAGGCATATAAAGCACCTCCTTATATCGGAGTTCTGCAAGGGACGTCCCGTGAAACCGGAATCCCGTAAAGGACGGACGTCACATCTATTCAGACATCTCTCTAAGAGTAGTTGGGTTGACTCGATTGGTCAAGCTATTACTATATACCCTATAAACAGGACATTTTTCAGTTGCACTGGCGAGAAGAACGTCGAGCAGCAACGTCGAGCGCCGCACCGAAAAGCCAAACTGAAACGTCACACACCGCGCACCTGCAAAGAAGGAGCATCTCATGGGCAAAGTGATTGTATTTGGAAGCCTGAACATGGATATCTCCATCGAGGCCGATAAGATGCCTCAGCAGGGTGAGACTATCGGCGGCAAAAATCTTGTCACCAGCCCAGGTGGAAAGGGTGCCAACCAGGCGGTTTCTGCAGCTCGAATGGGTGCAGATGTTCACATGATTGGTGCTGTTGGTGATGACTCTTTTGGACAGGACCTCAAGCAGTCGCTTATTGGCTACGGCGTCAATGCGGAGCAGGTAGATGAGCTGTCTGGAGTCTCCACTGGTGTTGCCGTAATCGTGCGCGTTGGCGGCGACAATCGAATCATTTTGGACCACGGTGCTAATCACGCGCGCACAGTTGACGACGTAAAAGCGGTGCTTGATCGCATTGCGGAGCCAGGTGACGTGTTCTTGACGCAGTTTGAGTGCGAGTTGTCGACCACGTTTGAGCTTATCAGGTATGCGCATGAGCTGGGGCTCTATACGATGGTGAACCCATCGCCATCAGCTACCATGACCACCGGTCTTCTCGCTAGCGTGGACGTGCTCTGCCTGAACGAGATTGAGTTTGCGGACTTGTTTGGCGAGGGCAAGATTAGCCCGCTGGCAGATCCCGAGGCCGCGGTACAGAAGGTGCTTGAAAGCGGCGTGGCAACTGCGGTATTAACGCTGGGGTCCAAGGGCTCGATTGCTGCCAACGCACACGGCGTCTACCAGCAGGAATGCTATCGCGTGGACACCGTGGACACCACCTGCGCAGGAGATACGTTCATGGGCACACTCGCCGCGTTCCAGGCATCGGGGCAGTTGGAGGGTCACGACATCAAGCAGGCGCTCGATGTGGCCGCGAAGGCTGCGGCACTTGCCACTACTAAGGTTGGCGCTCAGCAATCAATTCCAACGTATCAGCAGGTAGTTGAGTTTTAGGTTAAAATTACCGTGATTGTTGTTTCATAACTCGCAGCTCACACGCAGTTCAAAACGGCTCCAACCAAGCTCAACGCAGCTTAAACACAGTATACACGCAGCTTAAACGTACAAAGGAGACTTATGACAACGCTTTCAACTAAGACGCGCGTCATCATCGACACAGATCCTGGCATCGACGACGCCATCGCCCTGGGTTTTGCCCTGGCCGCAAAGGCGCTGGATATCAAGCTTATTACTACTGTCAGCGGAAATGTTGGTATCGAAAACGTTACCAACAATGCCCTTAAGCTGCTCAAATTCTGGAACCAGTACGTGCCTGTTGCGCGCGGCGCTGCCGAGCCTCTGCTCAGAAAGCCTATGGACGCAAGCGACGTCCACGGTGCATCTGGCATGAGGGGCTACGAGTTCGACGGCATTCAGCCAGACTGTCTTCTTGAAGAAACTGCACTTGAGGCACAGCGTCGCGTCATTATGGAAGGCGCTTCGGCTGGTGAGAAAACCACGCTGGTGACGCTTGGACCTCTGACCAATATTGCGCTGCTGCTGAAAGCATACCCACAGGTCAAGGAGCATATCGACCGCATTGTCATGATGGGCGGCGCTCTGACCCGCGGAAACCTTGGCGTCATGTCCGAGTTCAACGTGGGCGTTGACCCCGAGGCGGCAAAGATTGTCTTTGCATCCGGCGTGCACGTGGCCATGGTTGGCCTTGAGGTGGGCGACGCTGCTCGCGTGATGCCCGAAGACATCAAGAACATCCAGAACTCCGGCAAGAGTGGAGACATGCTGGTCAAGCTGCTGCTCAACTATCGCGTCCACTACCAGGAGGAGGGCTTCAGCATGTACGATCCAACGGCCGTGGCCTACCTGCTGGCGCCCCAGATGTTTGAGACCAAAGATGTGTTTGTGGACGTCGAATGCGCGGGCGCTCTGACAAGCGGCTGCACCGTTGTTGACCTGGCCGGATACCTTGGCGAGAAACCCAACGCAACTGTATGCGTGGGCGTCGACCAAAAGGCATTCCGTACTTGGTTTGTTCACCAGATCCAAAAATGCAACGTCCTCGACGGCTCCGCCTCTGCAGTTGAAGGCGTGCTGCTGGACTAAGGCTCTGCTAGGGCAGCGCGCCGCTGGATCAGCTTGTCGCCGGGGCAGGGTGCTGCAAAAACTCACAAGAAAGAAGCCTCTTCTCGCCATAGAGAAGAGGCTTTGTTGTGCGTAAAAGTGCAGGTAAATTGATCTTCTCGTCAAACTCCACGCCGAGTTTTAGAGCTCTTTGTAGACAGGGAACCACTTGAGCGCGTCGACTGCTTCTTTTGCATCGGCGATTGGCTCGCGGTTTAGGCCCTGCTTGATTGCTTCCTCTGCAACGCCGACGGCAATACGCTCGGAGAACTCGGTAATCTTGGAGACTGGAGGAAGAATTGCAGCTCCAGGCTTTGTGGTGTCGACGATTCCGCCAAGCGAGTGAGCTGCGAGGGAAATCATCTGGTCCGTGAGCAGGCGAGCCTTTGATGCAAGAACACCTAGGCCAAGACCAGGGTAAATCAGAGCGTTGTTTGCTTGGCCAATCTGGTAGGTTACGCCGTTCAGCTCTACGTCATCGGATGGAACGCCGCAAGCTACAAGCGCGCGACCGTTGGTCCAGGTCAGCAGGTCCTGGGCGGTTGCCTCCGCAAGCTTAGTTGGGTTGGACAGAGGGAAGACCATTGGACGCTTACAATGAGCTGCCATTTCGCGGATAATCTCCTCGGTGAAGGCACCGTGAACGGTAGAGGTACCAACCATGATTGTTGGGTGGACTGTTTTTACAACCGCTGCCAGGTTAGTGAGCTCATCAGCGTTTGCGAACTCAGAACGCTTGCGCGCAAAAGGCTTTTGCTGTGGAGTGAGGTTGTCCATGTCGTCAAAGAGCAGGCCCTGGCGATCTACCAGGTAGAAGCGCTTGCGAGCTTCCTCGCGATCCATTCCCTGGTCCACAAACTCCTGCAGCACACGCTCAGCAATGCCGCAACCAGCAGTTCCTGCACCAAAGCAGAGATATACCTGGTCGACGAGTTTCTCGCCAGAAATGTTGAGGCCACCGAGGATGCCTGCGAGGGTGACAATGCCAGTGCCCTCAACGTCGTCGTTGAAGACGGGGTAGGTGTTCTTGTAGCGGTCCAGGATTGCGGCGGCATGCGAGCGGCCGAAGTCCTCGAAGTGCAGGTAGAGGTTAGGGAAGAGCTTCTCGACGGTGGTTACAAAGTTGTCAATGAAGGCGTTGTAGCGGTCCTCGTCGACGCGCTTGTGGCGCTCGCCCAGGTACAGTGGGTCATCGAGCAGCTCCTGACGATTGGTACCGGCGTCGATGACAACAGGCATGATACGGTTTGGATCAACGCCAGCTGCGGCGGTGTAAACCATGAGCTTACCGACGGAAATCTCAACGCCGTTGGTGCCCCAGTCACCGATGCCCAAAATGGCCTCTGCATCGGTAACAACAATCAGGTCAATGTCTCTACCTGCGGCTGCGTTCTTCAGTGAGGTTTCAAGGTCCTCAGGGTGATCGGCGGACAGGAAGCATGCGTACTGCGAGTCAACGTAGCGCTGGGAGTACTGCTCAATGTCAGGTGCGATTGTTGGATCGTAGACGATAGGCATGAACTCTTCGACATGCTTTGAGAACAGGTTGTAGAACAGCGTGCGGTTTTCGGAGAAAAGCCTCATCAGGTAGTGACGCTTGGTCTCGAGGTCAGGGTACTGCTGGAAGAGTACGTATGCCTGCTCTGCCTGCTCCTCGATAGTCTGGATGTTTGGAGGAAGAAGGCCTACCAGGCCATATTTCTGGCGCTCCTCCTGCGTAAAAGCGGTTCCCTTGTTCAAAAACGGATCATTCAGTAGTTCAAAACCTGTCTTCATAGCAACTCCCAAGTGCATTGTATTTCCAGGTACATTGACTGATAAAACGCAGTTTTCAGTGCAATATCAATGGTGTCTGTGCAGACTCTTAGAGATAACAATACTCATTTCACATTATGTTTTCTTGGGAAATTGAGGAATTTACTTATCGGCAAAGGCAAACGGGTCAGAAATTGCGACACAAAGCCGTACCGGGGTGGTACAAATTGCAGCCAACTGCGGTTTTGTTGAGCGCTCGGGGTGCAAGTGGTAAAAAATGCGTTTAGTTGGAATATGCAGCGGCGGTTGATTTTTATGCACGCCATTTACCTGCGGTTTTTCGTTGGACAAAAATAGAGAAATCTGGACACTTTTTGCCACCTGCGCAAACGTGAGGAAGAAAATCACGTGGTTACGATTTGACTTCCAACTAAACGGATTTTTTACCCAAAAGAGGGGTCAGATTTTGTGGGTTGAAATCTTGATACAAAACTCCGCATAAACAAGGTGGAATATGCAATTTCTTTGGGTGATTGGATGTTGCTCGGTCAATTGGATAGTGGTCGGCCCTCAGTCGACATTATTTCATTACAACAGCACCTTCAGGAAGCGCAATATCCGCGTCGGTTGCAATTAAGAGGTTGTTACCTGGTGTTTTAGGAGTATCAGGCCACTCGGGCACGTAAGCGATATGCGCAAACTCCTGCGCAAAGACGTTTGCCACCTGGGGAAGTAGCGTAGACCCGTGGCCTTCGAGCGGACAGCGAACATCAGCCAGATATACACCGCCATCTGCAAGTTTTTCTTTAACCACTTGTGCGCCGGCTGGAGTTCCCAGGGGTCCAAGCGACTTCCGACCAGCAAACACTTCGTTTACCAGCACGTCAATGCTGCCGGCTTCTGCGTCTTGCAACACCCTCCAAGCATCGTCTTCAACAACTCGCAGCTTACTTGAAGCCGCAGCTAGAGCCTCGTCCAGAAAGAAATGCTCACGCGCAAGCGAGACTATCTTCGGATCAATCTCAATCGCATCAATTATGCCGCCGCTCATGTGTGTAGCCAGGTGTTTTGGCAGCGAGAAACCTCCTCCGCCCAGGATCACAACGCGACCCTGCGGAGCTACCTGCTGGATAAGCTGCGCCATCATGCGGTGATAGTGGACGCAGAGCTCAAAGCGCAGTTCAGGCGCAACGTAGCTCACGGACTGGAAGGTGCCGTTAACGTTGAGCAGCCTAATGGGCGTACCGTCGGCGTCCTCGGAGTCAAAAATCATCGTGAGGCCAAATTTTGTACGCGTCACAAAAACGCCTCGAACGCGCAGAATTAACAGAAATAGCTGGTAAATGCCAATAACGGCAAGCCCCGCTACGGTCGACCAGATAAAAAATGTCCAAAAATCATGTAAGACCATGTTAATTCCTTGTTAGTAAGGTTTCCCTCGGTTATACTAGCCGATACGGCGTTTTTTCTGAACGCTTTTACAGGAAAAGATTTTCTGGGGGTTTATATGATTTTAGGACTTGGTATTCCTGAGCTTCTGATTATTGTTGTCGTTGTTATGGTCATCTTTGGACCTAAGAACCTTCCAAAGCTCGGCAAGGCTGTCGGCGAGACCGTTAAGAGCGTCCGTGAGGGCATGGAGTCTGAGACCAAGGAAGAAGCCAAGGAGCCAGAGGCTGAGCTCGTTGAGGACGAAGAGTCCAAAAAGGCTGAGTAACCCCATCTCACACGTATAGACCTACTTGACCCATCAACAGAAAGAACACGATGGACACTACTAAAGAGATTGTACTTACCCCAGAAGGCCGTCAGAAGCTTGTCGATGAGCTGGCTTATCGTGAGGGCGAGAAACACGACGAGATTGTTGAGCGCATCAAAGAGGCTCGTGGTTTTGGTGACCTTTCTGAGAACTCCGAGTATGACGCTGCAAAAGAAGAGCAGTCTCACAACGAGTCCCGCATCAACGAGATTCGCCAGATTCTCTCTGTCGCAAAGGTTGTCGAGGGCGGCAGCAAGCGCAACGTCACCGTTGCAATCGGTACAACCGTCGAGCTTGCTGATGCAAAAGGCAAGACAACTAAATATGTAATTGTTGGTACTACTGAGACTAACTCCCTTGAGCACAAGATCTCTAACGAGTCCCCAGCTGGCGAGGCTCTTATTGGTCACAAGAAGGGCGACGAGGTTGAGTTCACCACGCCAAACGGCAAGGTGAAGAAGTACACCATTACCTCTATTACTCGCTAGACTGGCACAAAAGATATTTGGTCGCCCCGTGTCCGTCTGGCGCGGGGCGTTTTTACGTGGAGGATACATGTCCGAAGTAGAGAACAACATCGCTGGTAGCTCGGCCGCCGCTGACGCAACCGCCGCCGAGAACGTCGAGGCAACCGAGGTCACCCCAGAGGCTTCCATCAACGATGAGCGTGCTCAGCGCCGTGCCCGTCGCCAAGCACTGCTTGACGCCGGCGTTGACCCATACCCAATCAAGTCCACCGTCACCGCTCACGTCGCTGAGCTGGAGGAGCGCTACGCTGACCTCGAGGACGGCCAGACTGGCGAGGAAGTCTATTCCGTCGCCGGCCGCGTCCGCGCCATCCGCAACCAGGGCAAGATCGCGTTTGTCGTGGTAGAGGACTATACCGGCCAGATTCAGCTTTTCTGCCGCATCAACAACCTTGACGAGAAGAACTGGGAGCTCCTGGGTCTTCTCGACCTTGGCGACATCATCGGCGCAACCGGCGCTATCATGCGCACTCGCCGCGGCCAGCTTTCCCTGGCAGTCACCTCGCTGGAGGTCCTCTCCAAGTCGCTGCGTCCTCTGCCTGAGAAGTTCCACGGCCTCACCGACCGCGAGGTTCGTTATCGCCAGCGCTACGTTGACCTTATCATGAACCCCGAGGTTCGCGACGTGTTCCGCAAGCGCTCCCAGATCATCTCCATCATCCGCCAGTTCATGGAGGCAGACGGTTACATGGAGGTTGAGACCCCTGTTCTCCAGGAGATTCTTGGCGGCGCAAACGCAAAGCCGTTCATCACGCACTACAACGCTCTGAACACCGAGAACTACCTGCGCATTGCAACCGAGCTTCCGCTGAAGCGCCTGCTTGTCGGCGGACTTGAGCGCGTCTACGAGCTTGGTCGCCAGTTCAGAAACGAGGGCACCGACCTCACGCACAACCCAGAGTTCACTTCCATGGAGGCATACGCCGCCTACTCTGACCTGGCCGGCATGCGCGAGCTTTCCCAGAACCTCTTCCAGGAGATTGCCCGCAAGGCTTGCGGCTGCGAGGAGGGCCACGAGGTCATCACTTATCAGGGCACCGAGGTTGACCTATCCGGCAACTGGCGCGTCGCGTCCCTGGCAGAGATTGCGTCCGAGGTCACTGGCGAGGAGCTCTCCATTGACACCCCTGTCGAGAAACTCCGCGCAGTCCTGGACCGCTATGAGATTGAGTGGAATCCAGAGTGGCAGGCCGGCAAGCTGTTGTTTGAGATCTACGACGAGCTTGGCGAGAAGAGCATCGTAAACCCAACCTTTGTCTGCGATTATCCTGCAGAGGTCTCTCCGCTCACCAAGCGCAAGGCAGATGATCCTCGTCTGACCGACCGCTTTGAGCTCATTATCTGCGGCGCAGAGTACGCAAACGCATACTCCGAGCTCAACGACCCCGTTGACCAGGAGGAGCGCTTTGCAGCGCAGATGGAGGCTAAGCGTCAGGGCGACGAAGAGGCCATGGAATACGATTACGACTTCATCCGTGCACTTGAGTACGGTATGCCACCAGCGGGCGGTATCGGCTACGGTATCGACCGCATGATGATGCTCTTCTGCGATCAGCCTTCTATTCGCGACGTCCTTCTCTTCCCACAGCTTAAGCCCGAGAAGCGCTAAGAGCTTGGAAGCTTAGCTGTCCCAGCGCAGTACATAAACACGTCGGCCCGGTATCCGCTCGTTGCAGGTACCGGGCTTTTTGTGTGGTTCGTACGGAGGAGAAAAATCCAACGCGAGTCGTATGTTTGCAGAGCCTTCTGATGGGTATAAATCAGAAATATATAGAGAGTTTTGAGAGGTTTCAGCACATGTTTGATAAATTCACTGACAGAGCGCGTAAAGTCATGAGCTTGGCTCAGGACGAGGCTCGCGGTCTTGGCCAGATGTATGTTGGTACCGAGCACCTGCTACTTGCTCTCATCAAAGAGGGGGAGGGCATTGCTGCTCAGGCTTTGGCTAAGCTAGAGGTCTCGTATGACGAGGCTCTGGCAACCGTAAAAGAGCTCACCACGGGCGCAGGAGATCCTATTCCTGGCGGCCACATTCCGTTTACTCCTCGCGCAAAGCGCGTGCTTGAGGACGCGTACAGAGAAACTATGACCCACGGTCAAAGCTATATTGCAACAGAGCACCTGCTCTTGGGCATTGTATCTGAGGGCAATGGTCGCGCTATGGATGCCCTGCGTACCATGGGTGTCTCGGGCGACGCGGTAAGAAACGCCGTTGATGAGCTGGTTGCCCAGACTCCAGATGATGCACCAGCTGGTCCTCGTATAGCAGAGCCTCGCATTGAGGGTGGCATCTTTGGCATGCCTGTAGGCGCTGGTCAGATGCGTCCTAACGCAAACGACGATGCCTCCATGCTGGAGCAGTTTGGCCGCAACCTTACCAAGCTTGCCGCAGATAAAAAGCTTGACCCCGTCATTGGTCGTGACCGCGAGATTGAGCGTGTCATGCAGGTTCTTGCCCGCCGCCAGAAGAACAACCCACTTATCCTGGGCGATCCCGGCGTTGGTAAGACTGCCATTGTTGAGGGTTTGGCTCAGCTCATTGCATCCGGCAACGTCCCTGACATTCTGCGCGGAAAGCAGGTTTGGACGCTTGACCTGGCAAGTCTGGTAGCAGGATCCAAGTATCGCGGTGAGTTTGAGGA
>OKVI01000964.1_pt1 | contig 13575 bp, 10 predicted proteins | sample 1607001 | NCBI WGS metagenome assembly OKVI01 (sample SAMN03281018, study PRJEB24777) | human gut metagenome | isolation source: fecal sample PR128 from 1 month old male Malay infant, vaginal delivered...
ACTTGGATAGCTAATTCTCGTGTAGGGGATAAAATAACTACTTGAACGTGACGCTCATTCCCGTCTACGCGTTCCAACACAGGCAAGCCAAATGCGGCTGTCTTACCAGTACCTGTTTGAGCTTGACCGATCATGTCTTTACCGCTCATGGCAACTGGGATAGCTTCCTGTTGAATTGGCGTAGGCTCTTCAAAGCCCATATCGTTTAACGCACGTAGAACAGGTTCGCTAATCATTAATTGTTCAAATTTTTCTAACATCTAAATGTGTTTCCTCCTATCGCGCACGAATTATGCGCGTTAGATTAGTATATCATATTTCGAGGGTGAGCGCTATTAAATTAATAACCATTTCAAAGTATATGTTTACTAGTTAAAGAACATATGCTTTAATGCATAACCTAAACCTGCAATACCGAATAATATAGAAAAAATAGCAAAAAGGCCGCGTTTATAATACAAACTATTTCGTTTTTGATAAAAACCTGTGCACATTATAAAAAGTACGTAAACTCCCCAAACAACACCATATCGGGCAACAAACAAATAGTCTCTATCAATTAAAAATTTACAATTTAATAGGACTACACTTACAATTGCAATTATTGTTAAATACTTGGTTAAATTACCAAAAGCTCTATGCTTTTTGATATATTCATACTCTTCATCAATAACACGTTTACTAAGCTCAAGCTTATATAACCCTATAGATAATGACATAGATATAAAAATCCAAAAATATCCTAATATTTCAAATTTGTTCATTTTACACCTTCCACTATATGGTTATTTACTCAAATACTGCTGTAGTGTTTGATTTTCCAATGGCCCTAACTGCAATGCCTTCCGATTTTTAATTGCATCAATAGCTAATGCTTCAAAGGTATCTTTATCAAAATCAGAAAACTCGTTAAAGGAGTTAAACACTATGAATCGTTGATTTATTAAATTAGGTAATACCGTTAAATCTTTCGTCCTTACTTTATTTAACTCATTTCGTGCATAAGATTCATATCTCTCATCTCCTGAATTATTCTTGCTAAACCGACCTATATCGAGATTATCAGAATAATAGCTATATATAGCTTTCTGAGAGAAATCAATTTTAGTCAATTTCCCAAATTCAAAATTATAATAAGCATTATTTCTTAAAATATGCTCACTACCATACTTACCAATAATATGCCCTGTAGAAAGATCTACTATATCATTATGCTTAACCATATCTTCCTTTCTATATGATACATAAAAAGGTAGCTTTATAGTATATCCAGCGTGTGGACCTGTATATCGTTTCTCACTATCATAAAAGATCTCATTCCATATATCTCTATCATTTTCATCAAGACTAGAAATATTAGGGTATAACTCATCAAGGCTTACATTAAAATGTGTTTCTTTAGCATCTATCCGAGAAATGAAAGTATTATACTTATTAAGATCTTTATTCCAAGCATCTAACAAATTTACATTTTCATCAAAAATACCAATACCGTCTAACGTTATGTAATAGAGTTTATTATCCACCTCATGAACAGCAACTACATTGTCAGCAATCTTACGGTTTTCATTGCCATAATATAATCCACTCTCTTGAAGTTCACTTAAATAAATCAGACTATTTTTAAAGTCACCACTTGCCAAGAAATATATCAATACTCCCAATATGAGGATATAAATCAGTATTAATAAGCCGATGATATAACCAAGCCATTTAATTACTCTCTTTAAATTCATAATAGCCCTCTCTAAGCAACACATTCTTATATGGCTACAATTATAACATAGCGTATACAGTCACAGGTAATAGACTTGTTAAGTACAAAAGAGGTGCCTCGTTGTTATAGTTTATAGGAGAATTGTATGGTATTAATCAGCTATATGAGTAAAAATATAATTTAGGTATAATATAATTAAAATAATGTACTTTAAAATTCCGCCAATAATTAAGCAATACCTGTTAAACAATTACGATTTACTGAAATTTCTAAAGAAGTACAAAAGGAATACCAATGAAACCATTTACTCTTAAAAGATTTGTATTACTACCGTTGATTGTACTATCCCTCATACTAACAACGGGTTGTCATCTTCTCTCACATTACAGTGAAGATGAAGTTCAACAATATATAAATAAGAATTATCCTAATCTAACATATCACTTGGAGTCACAAAGGAATAATACATGGCAAGTCACCTTTGACAAATATCCACAAATGCCTATTGAAATATCTGAAGTCATGCACACCTCTGCACCTGTTGTACCACAAGTTGATCGAATACTGATAACCAACATTCCACTGATAACAGCATTCCCATTAATGAAAAACTATCTAACGGCAGAGGAGCTATCCTATGCCACATATGATACATCTTCTTTGTATATTGAAATGCCTATCCCCTATTCGGCTATACAAAGCCAAGATGTAATAAACTTTTACAATCGTATGGAGCAATTCTGCAAAGAATATGCTGCAACATATCCAGATTTCAAAAAAGATATATATATTAGAGTCATCATAAAACCATCTGATGGATCTGATGCACCGGAAGAGTATAGAAAAATATTCCGCTTATCTCAATATTAATAAAAGAGGTACCGTCTAGGGTACCTCTTTTACGTATGAGACGACGTTATCATTAGATATTTTAGAATTATTATATGCAACATCATTTCATATTGTCATTAATCCTTATAACTCGTCTAAAGAAATCATATCCTCCATTTATATTATCGCCAATTACCATTTCACTATCTTGAAAGTATGGTGAAACAGGTAAATAGCCCCACATAACGCCTAAGCCTCCACATATATTGCAGCCACCATCTCCACCTTTATAGGAAAATTCATCTTCATCATATACGATTTCTCTACAATACGGATCATCACCTATAATCAAGCCAAAAAAGTTTTCCTTTTCTAATGTATACTCTCCATCATTATCCATCCATTCCATATGTTTTAAGTTCATAGAAAAATCTATATTGTTCCCCCATGGAAAAATAGTCCTACACCCCTTGCCAGCTAAATACTCCCACTCTCTTCGTGTCGGTAAGGAGTACCCATGTTTTTTTATGTTCTGTAACAATTCCTTAAATGTGGATTCTTCATAAAGTTTACCATACCAATTGTTATCGTCTGTTTGATATAAACAAATGGTATTATGAATCATTGTTTCAGAAAGCCCCTTGCTTTCGGCTTTTTCTATCATCTGTTGCCATTCTTTATTTTGTCTGAGTTCCTCATCTGAAATAGGTGTCCAACAAGTTTGACTATACTCTTTTTGTACCAATAATGGATGGATTACAAACTCATCTTCTTGAGTAAAATTATGTTTAAAATACGTTTCTATGTTGGATAGTACTGCTTCATCTTCTAGTGTTTCGCGAATCTTAGTTTGAACATCGTCTTCACTAAAGATTTCCTCTTCATATCCCTCCACAAATGGATAGGCAAGCTCCACTAAATTTTCATCATTAAAAATATCCTGTAATGGTTTATTTTTAAAATCAAACCCTAACGTAACAGTATCGCCAGGAACAAATACAAAGTCTATACCATCATGTGAACGATATACTGCCGTATATGTAGATTGTCTAAATGCAGCAAAGTGTTTAAAAGATATTAATTCTAGATTATATATTTCTCCAATCTGATCTAACAATTCCTCCTTATCGCTAATAGATAAGAGATCATATTGGGGATTATATAATTTTTTGATGGGAATAGACCTCATTATTTCACCTCTCCTTATTTTTACACATATACGTACACAACAATTATTCTAATCCTCTTTATCATAAAAGTGTATTTTATCTATAACAATATTATAATGAATAACACAAAAGGCACCAATAATTAAATTGGTGCCTCTTTGTTATAGTTTATTGGAGAGATTTATATTTTATTAATCTAAATTGTAGAATCCAGATGGTTTATCACTCAAGTTGATAATGATGTTTTTCATTTGAGTATAGTGTTCAAGGATAACTTTGTGAGTTTCACGGCCGATACCAGATTGTTTATAGCCACCGAATGGTGCGCCTGCTGGGATGGAGTTATATGTGTTAACCCACATACGACCTGTTTCGATTGCTCGAGCCACGCGGATGGCACGGTTAAGGTTTTGTGTGAATACGCCACCGCCAAGGCCGTATAAGCTATCGTTAGCTTGTTCGATCACTTCTTCTTCGCTGTGGAATTTAATAACAACAGCTACAGGGCCAAAGATTTCTTCGCGAGCTACGCGCATATCGTTTGTAGCGTCTACGATAAGTGTAGGTCTAATGAAACAACCTTTACCAAGTTCACCGTCAGTAACGCGTACACCACCAGCTGCAATGCGAGCGCCTTCTTCTTTAGCAAGTTCTACATAGCTAAGTACTTTCTTAACTTGATCTTCGTAAATCAAGGAACCAAGTTGTGTAGATTCTTCCCAAGGTAAACCAACTTTTACCTTATCAAATAATGCGGAAAGTTCAGCTACGAATTTATCGTAAATTGTATCTTGTACGAAGATACGGGAACCTGCACAGCATACTTGACCTTGGTTGAAGAGGATCCCAAGCATTGCCCCATCAAGAGCTTGTTTCCAGTTCGCATCTTCAAAGAAGATATTCGCAGATTTACCACCTAATTCTAATGTAGCAGGAATCAAGCGTTCAGATGCTGCTTTATATACATCAAGACCGACTTCTGTAGAGCCTGTGAAAGCAAGTTTGCTGAAGCCTGGATGATCAAGGATATATTGACCAGATTTAGAGCCTTTACCAGTTACGATATTTACAACGCCTGCTGGCAAGATATCTTTCAAAATATCGCCTAATACTAAAAGGCTAAGGGATGTATGGCTAGAAGGTTTAATTACAACTGTACAACCTGCTGCAAGAGATGGTGCCAATTTCCAAGCTGCCATTAGGAATGGGAAGTTCCAAGGCACCACTTGACCTACAACGCCAATTGGTTCACGTACGATAAGGCTCAATGTATTTTCGTCAAATACTTGAGCAGATCCTTCTTCGGAGCGAAGTACGCCAGCGAAGTAACGGAAATGGTCAGCACCAAGTGGAATATCTACATTCAAAGTTTCACGGATTGGTTTACCATTGTCATAAGTTTCAACTTGTGCCAAGTACTCTTTGTGCGCATCGATAGCGTCAGCAATTTTTAACAAGTAATCAGCCCGTTCTACTTGGGATACTTTTTTCCAAGTTTTGAAAGCTTCTGTTGCAGCATCTACCGCTTTATCAACGTCGTCCTTCGTAGCCTCTGCACAGATAGCGAGTTGTTCGCCATTAGCAGGGTTATATACATTGAATTCAGCACCATCAGATGCCGGTACCCATTCATTATTAATTAAAAGTCCATATCGTTCTTTAAGGTTCAAGCTCATAGCATTACCTCCTATGTAGGAATATAGATTGAGGAAGATTTCCTCTATGAGTTCATCATACTCCTTATATCTAAATATTTCAATCAGATATACTATTTTCGATATATCACTTCTGCATTAATATACATAGTTTTAAGCTATATAGAAAAACCGCACCCTCTAACACCATAGAGGATGCGGTTTTCTATATGATGACTTTTAGTCAATAATATATCTCATTTAATATCTATTAATATAGATTAACTAGATTGCATAGAATAATGAAGCAAAAAGGACCACGTAGTTATATATAACTATGCTTTTCGACGTTCTCCATTATTTCTATTGTTTTGACGGCCACCGTTGTCACGATTATTATTTCGACGTTGACCATTGTTATTTCTGTTTCGGTTATTATCGTTATTCTTTGGCTTTTCTGGTTGTAATGCTTTTACAGATAAACCGATACGATTACGCTTCACATCAACAGAAATAATTTGAGCTTCGATGATGTCGCCTACAGCCAGTACATCGGATGGATGTTGACGGCTATTGCATAATTCACTGCGATGCAAAAGACCATTAGTTTTAAGGCCAAAGTCTACGAAGGCACCAAAGTCAACTACGTTATGAACTGTACCTTTTACCACAGTACCGACTTTGATATCTTCAAGGCTTACCACATGTTTTCTCGTAAGTGGCGCTGGCAAATCTTCACGAGGGTCACGACCTGGTTTTGCCAAAGCCGCTAGAATATCTCGTACAGTTGGTACACCCGCATCAAGTTTAGCGGCCATTTTCTCCACATCAACGAGCGGTAATTTCACTTGTAACGCTTCTAGTTGCGCCTTATCTTGCAAATCTTTTAAGGTAAAGCCTAATTCACCGATAATGCGTTCCGCCAATTCATAGGACTCAGGATGGACAGATGTATTGTCTAATGGATTTTTACCGTGTTGCAAGCGAAGGAAACCAGCACATTGCGTGAACGCTGCAGGACCTAAGCGAGGTACTTTTAGCAATTCTTTACGGCTTTTAAATACACCATTCTCTTGACGATACGCAACGATATTCTTAGCCACCGTGCTAGAAATACCAGCAATATGTTGCAAGATAGCTGGAGATGCTGTATTGAGCTCTACCCCAACGTGGTTTACTACGGTTTCAACCACTTGATCTAAAGTATGAGTCAATTGTTTTTGATTTACATCATGTTGGTATTGACCTACACCGATAGATTTAGGATCAATTTTAACAGATTCAGCCAATGGATCTTGTACACGACGTGCAATGGATACGGCACCGCGAATTGTTACGTCTAAATCTGGTAATTCATCGATAGCCAATTTAGATGCAGAGTACACAGATGCACCTGCTTCATTGGTGATGATGTAGTGACAATCTAATTTTTCCTCTTCAATCATAGTAGATGCAAACTGCTCTGTTTCGTATGATGCAGTACCATTACCAATGGATAAGAGGGTAACTTTGAACTTACGGATTTTATCGGCCAATACCTTTTGTGCTTCCTTACGAAGCTTTTCACTATTTGTTAAGTAATAGGCACCGTAATCTAGCACATTACCTTGTTGATCGATGATAGCCATCTTACAGCCTGTACGGTACCCAGGGTCAAGGCCCATGATAACATGACCGGCCAAAGGTGGTTGTAACAATAGGTTTTTAAGGTTTACACCGAACACCTTAATAGCTTGTTCGTCCGCATTTTCCGTCAACTCATTGCGGATATCCCGTTCTAGAGCAGGGAAAATTAGACGTTTGTACGCATCTGCTACAGCCGCTGCTTTATAATCTGCAAAGATAGACTTTGGATTTTTCTCTAACTTTTGCACCATGTATGCTACATATGTATCACCTGGTACGGTAAGGGCTAATTTTAAGGCCCCTAATTTTTCACCGCGATTAACCGCCAAGATACGGTGAGATGGCATTTGACGAACCGGTTCAGCATATTTTGCGTATTGCAAGAACTGTTGTTGTACCTCTTCATCACCAGTCAACTCAGCTTGAATAAAGCCTTCGTTCCACATTTTTTTACGCAAGTAAGCACGGAAGTCAGCACTATCACTAACGATTTCCGCTACGATATCTGACGCACCTTGAATAGCGTCCTCTGGTGTGGGCACCTCTTCCGTTACAGATTCTTTAGCAATCTCTAAAGGATCACCAGCGGTAACCGTATCGTTAAGGATCATGTCTGCCAACGGCTCCAAGCCACGTTCACGGGCAATCATAGCACGTGTGCGTTTCTTAGGACGGTACGGTAAATAGAGATCCTCTAACTCTTGAAGCTTTGTTGCGGCTTCTAAGGATTTCATCAACTCATCGGTCATCTTTTCTTGCTCTGTAATAGATGCAATTATTTCTTGACGACGTGTTTCCAAGTTGCGCAAGTATTTAATACGCTCTTCAATGGTACGTAATTGCTCATCTTGCAATTCGCCCGTTACTTCTTTACGGTAACGCGCAATAAATGGCACCGTATTACCTTCGTCCAATAATTCTACGGCAGCTTGCACCTGCTTTGGCTTAACATTTAATTCACTGCCAATAATGGCAAACATTCTTTCACTCATTTAGATGCCTTTCTGCGATAGGTTACAAAACGATGAGGATATTTGTTCTTTTCATCCACAATGCCGTCTACAACGGATTCAATGGTGAAAGCATCCTCTGGGAACTCTGGGAAAAATGCATCCCCTTCAAATTCATGGTCTACTTCTGTGATGTACATCGTATCTACGTAAGGCAAGAAAGCCTCATATACTTGAGCACCACCGATGACATAGGCCGCACCAAGAGCACGCGCTGCTTCTGCAGCTGCCTCAGGGCTATGGAAAATCCTAACCCCTTCAGGCGCATCAAAGCCTTTGTCACGGGTAATCACCCAGTGCTCACGATTTGGCAACAAGAACGGCAAGCTTTCAAAGGTCTTACGGCCCATAATGATGACATGACCTGTCGTTTTCTCTTTAAAGAATTTCAAATCATTCGGCAAGTGCCAAATCAAGGTATTATCTTTACCAATCACACGATTATGTGCTACGGCTACGATTAATGCTAACATACTGCCCTCTTTCGATTCATACTATATGGTAACAGTCATAATTGTAATACTATTTAGCAATGGTCACGAACATAATATTAAATGGCAATAGCTGTACATATTATGCACTTTAGCAATGGTCATGAATACAATGCTATACAGCAACAGTCATGGACAATTTACCTAGATGTTCATACCCATCTAATGTAACATCCTCCGGTGTAAAGTCGTAGAAGTCTTTCACGTCTGGATTTACTACAATTTTTGGCGCTGGCAACGCTTGATCACGACGTGCCAATTGCTCGCGCAATGCTTCTACGTGGTTTTCATAGACATGAGCATTGTTAATAACATGAGTAAATTTACCAGGTTTAAGGCCTGTTACTTGAGCAATCATGCATTGTAACGCTGCATATTGAGCAGTATTAAATGGAACGCCAAGACCCATATCACCACTGCGTTGGATGAGCATACAGTTCAAGTATCCATCAGCTACGTCCCATAATGTTTCATATGCACATGGTTGTAACGCCATATCATCTAAATCCTCAATATTCCACAATGTAACAATCATACGGCGGCTGTCTGGATCTTCTTTAATGGTTTTGATTAAATTGTCTAATTGTTTGTACTTTGCGATTTGGTAACCATAAGCCTTACCAATGGTGCCGTCTTCACGCATCCACTCATCCCATACACGCACGTTCATCTCTTGCAATTTGCGTACATCGTTAGATTGCATTTGCCAAATCCACAACAATTCTTTTACCGCTGTTTTGAAAGCTACAAATTTTGTAGTCAAAATGGGAAATTCCTCTTGCAAATCGAATTGCATGATTTGATGAGGTAATTTATAGGTCGCAATGCCCGTACGATTTTGACCATATGTACCGTGTTCTAAAATATTTTCAATAATACCGAGGTATTGTGTATCTGCTAGACTCATATATCCCCCTAAATCTATGTATACTAAGTCGAATAATACTAACCTTATATCTTACAATATATAGTACTATCATACTAAAAAATGCATAGCACTACCATATATACAGTAAAATTTATTATCCCTTATATTCTGCAATGGCCTGTAAAAAACTGAGGCCATACTTTTTCAATTTGGCTTCCCCTACGCCCTTAACATTGCCAAACTCACCTAATGTTGTGGGTCGCAAATTAGCTAAGTCAATAAGTACTGTATCAGGGAAGATAAGATATGGTCGAAGACCGGCCTCTTCAGCGAGGCGTTTGCGATGTTGTCGCAAGTGTTCAAATAAACTACCTACACCGGAAGTAGATTTTCCTCGGCTCATAGTGGATGTAGACTGACGAGTGCGAGACGGTACAGACACATGTTGTCTGATTTCCTCTACCTCTTTATGCCCAGCAAGGACTTCCTCAGCACCAGCCGTTAAAGATAGTACAGGATACTTACCTGTAGAGCTACGCAAGTAGCCAGAAGCCACAAATTGTTGGATAAGGCCCTTAATCGATTTCTCGTCTACATTGCTCAGTAGACCAAAGACAGGCAATGCATCGTGTCCTGCGCGCATGATGCGATCCGTTCGTTCACCGCGCACGATAGATGTAATCATAGAGGCCCCGTAGCGCTCATCGGTGCCCATAATAGCACGGAAGATGGCCTTCGCCTCTTTCGTTACATTTACCTTATCAGCGGAACCTTTACAGGAGCTACAATTGTCACATGTGGTCCAGACCGTGCTTTCACCAAAATAGTTAAGCATATATTTACGCAAACAATTACTGCAGAAACAGTAATCAATCATAGACTGCAACTTGCGTAGTTCCACCTCTTGCCGCTCAGGCGTTTCTATGGACTGTTCAATCAAATACTTGTGAACCTGTACATCCTGCCCGCTGTAGAGCAAAATACATTCTGCAGGTGCTCCATCGCGACCTGCGCGGCCCGCCTCTTGATAGTAGGACTCCATGTTACGTGGCATCTGGTAATGCAACACATAGCGCACATTACTTTTATCAATGCCCATCCCAAAGGCATTGGTAGCCACCATAACCTGTAGTTTATCATCCGCATAGGCGTTTTGCATCTCACGGCGCACCTCATCGCTGAGCCCTCCGTGATAATGACCTACCTTAATGCCTGCACGGGTTAGATTTTCATACACCCGATCTACATCCTTGCGCGTCGCACAGTAGATAATACCATTTTCATTGGCATGTTGACGCACATAATGGATTACATAATCCATGCGTTTAGGTGTACGGATGACAGAGAAGGATAAATTAGGCCGGTCAAAGCCCGTTACGTATACATTCGCATTATCGAGACCTAATAGTTTCTTAATATCATTTTCTACATATTTTGTCGCCGTCGCTGTGAAAGCACCTACAATAGGTCTCTTCGGCAAAGAGTTGAGCCACTCACCAATGAGCCGATAGGATGGTCTAAAGTCATGGCCCCACTCAGAAATACAGTGAGCCTCATCAACGATAACTTGAGCTATAGGCAACGCTCGCAGAACATTACAGAAAAAATTAGAACCTAGTCGCTCTGGTGCAATATATAAGAGCTTAATCTTGCCACTGCGTACCTCGTACATTGTCTTATTAAACTCCGCTTGGGTAAGGGTACTATTAATGAGTGCCGCTGGAATGTTCTGCACTAATAGACCATCTACTTGGTCTTTCATAAGGGAAATGAGTGGCGAAAACACGATAGTAAGGCCCGGCTTGCAAAGAGCAGGAATCTGGAAACAAATAGACTTGCCGGCCCCTGTTGGCATGATACCAATTACATCTTCATTGCGTAATAAGGAAGCAATAGGAGCCTCCTGAGCCGGTCTAAAGGAGGTATACCCAAAGTAGGTTTCCAACATCCGTAATGCCTGTTGTTTCATCATAGCTTGTTGCTTCATCTCGACCGACTGTGATGCAATAGCTTGTTTTGAAGCTGGCTGTTGTTCCATAGGTACCTCCTTTCACGTTCCAGAAATATACATACAAGACCATAATTACGACTATCAATGACGAAATTTCGTATACAAAACACGAAATATCGTTTTTCCATTCTTATATTTTAACATATTTCATATGCCATTGGGCTTATTAGTATAAACGATTTATTAGTCCAACGTCTAATGCATATGTAGAAAACCAATCTTCAAAATTTGTATAGAAACTACGTAATATCACGAAATTTTTACACTCTAAAGCGCTAATATATGGTACAATAGGAATTATTTATAATACTATAGAATAGAACTACAACCTAAGGAGGTCTTATATAGGCATGACACAAGACAACTTAATGATTATAATCGCCTTTGCCTTATACCTAGGACTCATGATGTATATCGGGGTCTACTATTACAGGAAATCTAACAGCATTGGTGATTACATTCTCGGTGGCCGACAACTAGGACCATGGATCACAGCACTTAGTGCGGAAGCATCAGATATGAGTGGTTGGATGCTCATGGGTGTGCCTGGCCTAGCGTATACTACGGGGATTTCTGGTGTATGGATTGCCGTAGGTCTCACATTAGGTACATGGGCAAACTGGAAGTTTGTTTCTAGACGCTTACGTAACCATACTGAGGTAGCTAGTGACAGTTTAACTTTACCAGACTATTTGAAAAATCGTTTCCACGATCAATCTCATTCGGTAGCCGTTATCTCCGCCCTATTTATCTTGATTTTCTTCTTGATTTATACATCATCAGGGTTCGTAGCAGGTGGTAAACTGTTCAACACCATCTTTGGTCTTGATTACACTGTATCTCTATTTATTACAGCGGGTATCGTCGTATTCTACACATTCCTCGGCGGCTTCCTCGCCGTATCTTGGACAGATTGTATTCAAGGGGCATTGATGTTCTTCGCTATCTTAGCGGTACCAATTACAGCTGCCATGTTTATGGGTGGTCCTATTGAAACATTCCAACTCATTCAACACGAGTTTCCTCAAGGACTTAGCCTATTCGGTGATCCATCTGATTGGTTCACTTGGGTTATTGGCTTGATTTCTTCTCTTGGTTGGGGGCTTGGCTACTTCGGTCAACCTCATATCCTCGTAAGATTCATGGCTATCTCTGATGCTAAAGAGCTTAAGAAATCTACAAACATCGCCATGGTTTGGGTTATCTTATCCCTTATGGCGGCCATTGCAGTTGGCCTCATCGGTCACGTATATATGCTGCCAGATAAATTGGTAGGCACTGATGCAGAAACTGTATTCCTTATCATGACTGAACGTCTCTTTACACCATTTGTAGCAGGTCTCATCTGGTCTGCAGTACTCGCAGCTATCATGAGTACCGCATCTGCCCAGTTATTAGTAACAGCCTCTGCCATTTCTAATGACTTCTATGCCAATATCATTCATCCTAAAGCGAGTGATAAAGAGCTGGTACTAGTAAGTCGTATCGTAGTACTACTAGTTGCATTAATAGCCATCTATATGGCAATGGATCCAGATAGCTACATCTTAACCATGGTTGCCTATGCATGGGCAGGTTTTGGTGCTGCCTTTGGTCCAGCTATCTTGTTCTCCTTATTCTGGAAACGCATGACACGTCATGGCTGTATCGCAGGTATCGTCGTAGGTGGTTTAACCGTACTCATTTGGAAACAATTTGGATTCCTCGGCCTTTACGAAATCGTGCCAGGCTTCATCTTCTCTTCCATCGCTATCTATGTAGTGAGTATCATGGGTAAATTACCTCCTCGTCCAGTTCTTAAGGACTATCGCGAAGCAGAAAAAATGCATGTTCTATAAATTAGAAATCGGACGTTTAAAATAGCATACATAAAAAAAGAGCTAGTTGATTCAACGATCAACTAGCTCTTTTATTATGAGTATTGTGCTAAGCCTTCCTTAATAGCTTCTTTCACTTCTGCTACGAGGGATGTTGGTGAAAGTACTTTCACACTTTGCATATATTGAAGTGCCCAATACTTAAAGGCATCATGATTTACACGTACACGGCATACAACATCATCAGATGTGACGTTGGTGAATTCCACATTGCCATCAAACCAATCTAAAATTTGGTTTACAATAGACCGCTTTGCCTTAAAACTTACGGTAACGGATTCACCGCCGAACATGTAAATATGTTCTTTTACATATTGTGATACATTAAAGGTGCGTTGTTG
>OKVI01000969.1_pt1 | contig 13498 bp, 11 predicted proteins | sample 1607001 | NCBI WGS metagenome assembly OKVI01 (sample SAMN03281018, study PRJEB24777) | human gut metagenome | isolation source: fecal sample PR128 from 1 month old male Malay infant, vaginal delivered...
CACCGGCCGGCACTCCTCATGCCGAAAACCGAAAAAAATTAGTGACGAAACACGAAACACCGACTTGACTAAAAACACTCCCGGCCGTGCCATGCCGGCCTTGGCTTTTCCGCGCCATCAAGCCAGACGACGTGTCCCACGGTCCCGCCTGTGACCCGCATCACCCGGACGCGCCTGCGCTCTATCTCCGAGCGCAGGAACCTATGCGACGCATCCTCCACGCATCGCAGAGACACTTCCTCCCCGTGTGCCAGCTTCGCCGCGACACGCGCGGCCTCATCCCTCATCCTCGCTTTTTCGCCCGGCGGCAACAGGAACTCGCTCATGCCACCCACCATAGATTGCGCGTAGAACATTTGTTCGATTACAATCGGCTTATCGGTATTTCGGTATCCACCGACATGCCGAGTTACCGAACTGCATCATTCAGAGAGAGGAACAGCATGAACGCCTGGGCATGGACCCTACCAACTGCGCTTACAGCAATCGGCTTCTGTATCACCACACTGATAGCCGCCATAGGATGGGGCATCACCCACATCCGGGACAAGAAAACGGCGAAGACAGCTGAGAATCGCTTCAACGAGCAGATCGCCACGCTCAAGGCCCAGCTCAAAGTCGAACAAGACTCCGCAGAAGCGCTCCGCGCACAGGCGTCATCATCGGCGGCAGCGGCAGCTGCTGCACAGGAACAGGTCAGGCAACTTCAGGAGGCGAACCGCATCGCCACGGCAGCGAACCCACCGGACAAGGCTCCGTGGGGCGATGCCGAATGGGTGAGGGGCGAATTGTTCCGCATCCACAACGAGGGCAACAGAAACGTGGTAGTCACCGCCGTGCGAGCTGCCGACCCGAATCTACAACGTTTATTCCACTTCGACGAGAGCACGCCGTTCAAGTGCGAGCCGGGAGACAGCGTCGAATACATGTCCATTGGCACTATGCAGACCGGCACCCCTAAAACGGAGATCGAATGGCATTGGGAGGGCGAGGACGGCACCCGCATCACCCATCGTTCCAACATTAAACCCAAAATCTGACACATCCAACACGCCTTTGGACAAGGAGACATCCTTGCCACTGAGCGACACCAATCAAAGTAGGATCTGTCTAGACAAAATGTCAAACTTGATAGTAGACATATCGAGACATAGATCCTGCGGAGGCCGAGATGAGCAGTCCACTTGAAGAGGCAAGCCTACAGCTCCTTGACGAAGTTAAAGGGCTTTTCACTGTGATGCCGCTGTTCGGTGTCGAAATCAGTGATATCCTCCGCACCAGTTCCGCTAATACCGCCTTGGCGAAATTGAGCGAGGACCCCAATTGGCGACAGGCTTGCAGCTTGTTGGAAAGCAAAGGCAAGGACGACCCTGCATGGTGGCGCACGCCGCTCGGCAACTACAGGGCCCGCAACCTGCCGTATGAGGACCGCCCCATCAGCAAGGCGGAAGCCGCGAAAATTCTCGGCGTCTCAAGTGGAACGGTCGCAACACTCGTGCGCCGCGGAACCCTGCGCTCCGATGACAGCGGGAAGCCGTTCCTCTCCGGCACCCTCGAACGCATGCTGAACCCCCAGCGGGCCGGCCGTCCGCGCAAGAAAACAGTGACTGCGAACCAGACGCCTGGCAAAGCGGAAGGCAAACGGACGAAGCCCATCCTGAAATGGGCCGGCGGCAAGTCCCAGATGCTCGATTCGCTTCTTTCCCATGTTCCGAAGGACTACGGGAAATACATCGAGCCGTTCTTCGGAGGCGGGGCGCTGTTCTTTGCCCTCCAACCGAAGAACGCCGTGATCGCAGACAGCAACCCGGAGCTTGTAAACCTCTACATCCAGGTGAGGGACAACGTGGATGCCGTCATAGGCATCCTCAAAGGCTACAGGAACGAGCAAGGACAATTCCTGGAAGTCCGCTCGCAGGACTGGTCTTCACTTCCCCCGGTGGAGGCGGCAGCCCGCACGCTGTATCTGAACAAGACCTGCTTCAATGGCTTGTACAGGGTCAATCGCAAAGGACGGTTCAACACACCGTTCGGGCACTACAAGAACCCCAAGATTTGCGATGCGGAGGCACTGCGGAACGCGTCGAGGGCGCTTACCAATGCGATGATCATCTGCGGGGATTACGCCGATGTGCTGGCCCGATACGCCGAACCCAATGATTTCGTGTTCCTCGACCCGCCATACATTCCCGTTTCCGAATACTCGGACTTCAAGCGGTACACAAAGGAACAGTTCGGAATAGCCGACCATTCGCGCCTGGCCGTTGAGTACGCCAGGCTCCATTCGCTTGGATGCCATCTGCTGCTCACCAACTCGAACCATCCCCTGGTGCACGAGCTGTATGGGCAATACGAGATACAGATCATTCCTACGAAACGTTCCGTCGCATGCAAGGCAAGCAGCCGGACCGGAGAGGACACGCTGGTCATCTCCGAACCCGAACCCAAGGCACTGCCGTCAGCCTTGCCGACGCCACGGGGACTGTCCCGTCAGGTCGAGGAATACCCATCGACCCGTTTCATGGGATCGAAGCAAAAGCTGCTGACCGAGCTCTGGGATGTCGCATCACGGTTCCAATTCAATTCGGTCGTCGACCTGTTTTCGGGTTCGGGCATCGTAAGCTACATGTTCAAAGCCCAAGGCAAGCAGGTCATCAGCAACGATTACATGGCGATGAGCGCAACATTCACCAAAGCCATGGTCGAAAACCAAAACACGACGCTGCCGCCGGCCGAGGCAGAACGGCTGCTCGAAGACTGCCCCACGGACGATTTCGTAGCTCGAACGTTCAAGGGGCTGTATTACACGGACGAAGAGAACCACCTCATCGACGTGCTGCGTACGCGCATCAAGACGCTCACCGACCCTTATCAGCGGGCGATTGCGATGTCGGCGTTGATTCGCGCCTGCACGAAGAAACGGCCACGGGGCATCTTCACCTATACCGGCCACCGGTATGACGATGGCAGGAAAGACCTCAAAAAGTCCCTGTCCGAGCAATTCCTGGAGGCCGTGGACGCGGTAAATGGCGCCGTGTTCGACAATCACCGGAAGAACATGTCCGTTCGCGGCGACGCGCTGAAGTTGGACGTCACCCGTCCCGATCTTGTGTATATGGATCCGCCGTACTACTCGCCTCTGTCCGATAACGAGTACGTGCGCCGCTACCATTTCGTCGAGGGACTGGCATGCGACTGGCGGGGCGTGCAGATGCAGGAGCACACCAAGACCAAGAAGTTCAAGTCCTATCCGACGCCTTTCTCGTCGCGTACCGGTGCGGCCGACGCCTTCGATCGCCTGTTCGCAAGATTCGAGAAGAGCATACTCATCATCTCCTATTCGTCCAACAGCCAGCCCACGAAGGACGAGATGCTGGAGATACTGAGACGGCACAAGAAGAACGTCGAGGTTGTGCCCGTTGACTACCGGTATTCCATCGGCACCCAGCACAAAGGCAACCAGGGGAACAAAGTCGAAGAATACTTCTTCCTCGGTTGGTGAGTGAGGACGGCCCGAAACGGGGGTCCAGGTTCTGTGCCGCCTGTACTATGAAGCCATGGGTAAGCAAATCTCGATATGGTTCCTCGGCAACACTGGGCTTCGCAATCCGCTGCGCATCTGGGAGGGTCTGAAGCTCCTCGAAGAATCACCATTCAACGGCAAACTACGCGGAGCCAACGAAGCCCGGTTCCAGACGCTGCTCAACAGCGCCGGTATCATCCACGCAACCGGCAAAGCCGAAGACGACAGCAGCTACGCAAGAAAATGGCGTCTGATGTTCGGAAGGTTCGGGTTCATCTACCCAAAAGTCAAGAGGCGGGAAGGCAGGCAGGAAGACCTGGGGCAATTGGATTTGGTGACGCCATTCGGCAAAGCGTTCCTCAAGGCAGAGGAGTATCCGGCGCAGCAGGAATGTTTCCTCCGCTCCCTCAGCTTGGAACAGATCGAGGCCCCAGACGATTTCGGCTTCTTCTCACCGCTGCGATGGATCCTGGCCGTGATGCTGGAGCTCGAAAAGCGCACGGGAAGCAGCGAGATCAGCCGCATCGAATTCTGCCTATGGGGGCATACCACCAACCCCAGCTACAAGGTCAGCGAAGTGGTGGACAGCATTCTTGATCTTCGTCGCCGGCGCAAGGATGCGCCTGCGAAGCGACGCTTCGATGCGGCGGAGATCAAGAAACGCGGCGAAGATTATTCCCACGAGAACAAAAACTTCACCGACTACGGCGACATGAACATGCGTTATCTCCGCATTAGCGGCGTGGTGCAGCGCAAAGGACGAGGCCTCATCATCGTCCCGGCGAAGCACTTGCTTGCCGAACAACTAGCGAAGGACACCGCCACCCGTCGCCCGATCATGGACGTGTACAGGGAGCTATGCAATGGAGCGCCGCTGCCGACCGATAACCTCGACACTGCCAAAGCCTTGCTCTCTAACATGGAGTCCCAGCTGAAGGCGAACCACATCCTCTATGACCTGAGCGACCGACCGCTGAACACGGTCGCAGAGATCAACATAGCCCGCCAATACCTCGAAAAGCTCTGGATGGACACCGACGAGCTGAAATACGCCTCCGAGCAAAGCAACCAGTGGCAGGAGATCTCCGACTACATGTCCCTGCTCATCGATGGCGGAGGGAAAAAGATCGACAACGACGACGAGGACAACGGCATCGAGGTGCCGAAGGAAGAGACGCCCGTTTACCTCGAATGGACGCTGTGGCGCGCCGCATTGGCCATGGGAGCACTAACCAATCATCCCAGCGAGGTACGAGGTTTCCGTCTGGACTCCGATTTCCTGCCGGTTTCCACAGCCGGCGGCGGACAAGGCGACCTGTATTGGGAATACCAGGACTTCACCATTCTGACCGAGGTCACCATGTCTAGATCATCGCGCCAAGAAGCCATGGAGGGAGAGCCCGTCCGGCGCCATGTATCCGACGCCGTGCTGAAATACGGAGAAAAGAACATTCCCGTGTATGGACTGTTCGTCGCAATAAAAATCGATACCAACACCGCAGAGACCTTCCGGCACGGCATCTGGTACACGAAGGACGACGCCAAGCAACGGCTCGACATCTTGCCTTTACCACTTGAGCAATTCCAATCGTTCTTCGTTTCGCTCTTCCAATCCAACGAGCCCGCGAAACCTCAGAAGGTAAAGCAGCTAATCGAAAACTGCGAAGCGGTTCGCGACAAGATGCAAGCACCCGAATGGAAGCAATACATAGCTGATGAAGTGATTCGCTAGCTGCTAGCTAGGCATCTCCATGGATATCGGGGCAGACGTTCATGAGGATGTGGTTCACGTTTCGGGAGATGCGTTCCACCCTATGTCATGCCCTCCCGTCTTATTTCGCGTCGTGTGCGTTCTGCGCCTTTGCCAACGCCTGGGCGAGCTCGCGCGAAACCGGCACCGTCATCTCCACGCCGTCACGCGTGTGCCGCATCTGCGCAAAAATCCGGGCGTTATCCAATAATTCTCAGTTTGCAGCTAACTATATAACTAGCTAGTTATGCTCTGATGTTGCTGTAGATGGTTTGTCTGCTGACCTGGTATTGATCGGCGATCTCCTGCACGGTGAGGGCGCGGCTTTGATACAGTTCGCGGATCCGTGTGCGCTGTCTCTCATTGAGTTTCGATGGGCGGCCGCCCACATGTCCTCGCGCCCTGGCTGCCTGCAATCCCGCATTGGTTCGCTCACGTATCAGGTTGCGTTCGAACTGCGCCATCGCGGCGAACACGTTGAAGATCAGGACACCTCCCGGCGTGGTGGTGTCCATGTTCTCCGTCAGACTCTTGAACCCCACTCCCCTGGACTGCAAGAGATTCATCAAGTCCACAAGATTCTGCACGCTCCGCCCCAGCCGGTCGAGCTTCCACGCAATCAGGGTGTCCCCCTTACGAATTACATCGAGCAGGTGATCGAGTTCAGGACGGTGCGCCTTCGCACCAGATGCATGATCCACGAAGATTCGATCACACCCGGCGTCACGCAAGGCGTCGGTCTGCAATTGTTCGTTCTGTTCCAGAGTGGAAACCCTCGCGTATCCAATAATCATATTTTTTGATTGTATGGAAACTCATAGATATTTGCATGTTTGTTTACACTGTTTATTTTACGGGTTTCCATACACGTTTGTGCATCGATTGCGATGCGCTGCTTCGATACGTTGGACTGTATAGAAAACGGTCGTATTTTTAATCGTTCAATCTTGCGAGTACATGTTTGCCATATGGCTGATTGTTGTAGCTGAAGGAGAGGGCTGCCCCTCCTTGGAGTTCTTCCGGGTCGCTTTCTGCAGGTTCGATGTCATATGCATTCCAGAATGCGCGGTATTCTTGTGGATTCAATTTCTCGATTGATTCAACTTTTGATTGGAAATCCGGGTTCCGTTTGGGGTTTATCGGCCCGTCTAGCCAGTATCGGTACCCCAATTGGGTGATCAAAGACTCTGCATCGTAGTCATGCTGACCAAAACCACCGGCTTTCTCGACTTCCTTTGCCTTGACAGTAAAATATGCGCTGACGTTATCTTCATTAATTGCCGGAATACTCCTACCAAATGAATTGCCCACCGGCATGAATGTGCCATATAGATTTATGCATGTCCTGTAACAATACATACGCTCAGTAATGCCAATTTCATCAGGTAAGCTTGCTTCCACAGTGTTGAAAATGCCTTCGAATTTGTCTAGCAACGCTCTGTCAAACTCCTCAGAACTGGCATTCATTGATCGCAGCAGTGGCTGTTCGACTAGTTTCAATCGCCTCGTAAAGACGAGCTTCACGAGGCGGTTCGGCACATGCCGTACCTGTGAATGCATCGTTGACACGGCATCATATTCCATTTGCTCTTGAACGGTTTGGTATTCCCTGTCCGTCATGTTTTCGATGTAATTGAGTATCTCCTCATAATCTGCAGAATCAGAGGAATCGTTGATGAGGAAGAATTTCCTACGCTCAGCATCAGACTTTATGGTCTCATTCAGCTCCACAAGCGAATGGTTGGTGGCAAATTCATTCACGAAATACATTGATGTATTTGTGCAGAAGTCAGGAGGGTTGTTTTTGTTATGCTGAAGCACGGAATCCATATTTGCCGTGATCAAAGATTTCACTTCGTTATCGTCTTGTTTTTCTTTTTTCTGTGCACTGTTTCGGCCATCTTCTTCTGCTGGCATCCAACCTCTGACCAGTTTCCTGTATTCATCCGGATGAAAAAGGTACAAGTATATGATAAACAGCTCCTGCTCAGTTTGAACTCTCTCCTTCTTCTTCTGACCTATGAATTCTGACTCAACATAAGATAGGTATTGGTTCGCATCCCTTGCCGTAAGAGTATCCTCAGCGAACAGTTCCTCAATTACCGATGGATTGAAATTAATCTTTAACCTGGTATTTATTGCCTCGGTAATTTTCTGACTGATATTCTTGGACTCGAGCTGGAAGGGAAGCGAGACTTTCTGATCGATTATCTTGCCAAGGTAGTTATCCTCTTTATTCTTGAGCTTCCCCATATCTCCGACGAATATGATCCTGGTGCGTCCATGAATCATGTTGAAGAACAGATACAGTTCCTTCTGTGTCTCATCGTCAAGACGGTCAAAGTCGTCAATGACCAGCACCTTTGGTTTTCTGGCATTCTTCAATGTTCTTGAGGATATCCATAGCAGAATCCGGTCAACGTCCAGCCATTTATTCTGCAGAAACCCATACACGGTCGTCAGCATGGCTGCACTACCGGTGAGCAGTACAATCCCACCCGTCCATGCCCTCAACCAGGGAACAATACTTTGCACTGCCAGTACAGTGCTTCCGATCACCGCCAGACCAATGAACAACCATCCCAGAAGTGTCCAAGCCTTTGCCCAGCGTGGGTTGGTCACGGAAAAGATCTTGCTGGCCAATGATTGCTTGTCCTTCGGTTTCCACAATTCCAGTTCAACGAAGGTAAAGCCTTTGAGCGGACCGCTCTCTTTGACCGCGCGTAGATACTCGCTTTTTCCGCTGCCCCAGCTTCCCTGCAGAAAATAGGTTTTCACCTCATCGGAAGCTATGCGCCTTGCAAAAGCAGCAGCCTGCCTCGAAGTGCTGATGTGCCCGATCTTCAATGACCCCATAATCTATGAACCTGCCCCATCAAGACAAAACGATAGATACAACCATCACTTATCATTCACATGATAGCCACAAGATGGCTCAATCCAGTATAGACATCGACGCGAAGAGACAATGAATTCGCATCTTCCATGGGAATGGCGTATCAGGCAATTGTAAATGCTTTTCACTGCCAAATGTAATTCATGCATTGAGCACTGCCAAGGATTCATAAACATACATCCAAGGAAAGCTCTTAGAGCTAACGCAAACGTTCAGACAGATCAACCAGCAAAAATTGATCTTCATGCCACGCTGCCGTGCGATTCCCTTCAGACAGGCTTCTAAACTTATGGAGCATGGGCTTTCTCAAATCATTGATCGGACACCTGCACGCTGACCCGAATCGGGACAATGCGCCAATGCAAGGACCGGCTGGCAGCAGCAATGGCAGTGCAAGCAATGTGTCCCCTTCACAGGTCGGCCTTGTCGGTCTCTCAGGCACAACCACCATATGCAAGGAAGAAATCGCCAGGTTCGCCGGACAGCACCAGCTAGCAGAGAACGGCTATCTTGAGATAGAAGGGAAGATGCAGAGAGAACCAGCCAACACATATGACCCTTCAGCGATCGCCGTGTTCGCGGAAGGATATAAGATCGGATACCTTCCTGGTTATATTGCACGTGCGCTTCAGCTTCCCCCTGAAAGCTCCCGGACGCTGCGGATTCAACTCTTCACCGTGGTACTGCAGCAGGGTCTCAGGTGCGAAGCCTGGGCATGGATAGGCAGCGGTGGCCCACAGTGGGCATGGTCGAAAGAACACAGGCCACCCATGTCCTCCAAGGAAAAGCGTCACGCCAGGTTCGAAGCCACGGAAAGCATGCTTCGCTCACAGACACAGGAAAGCCCCGAACGGGCAGCCGAGATCAGACAAGGCACGGCCAACGGCATACACTGTTTGTGTTCAATTGGTTGTTGAGGTTTTAGTCACGTAGTTTTTTCGGGTTTGGTCAGGGAGCATGCCGACCATCTCTTGGCCTTAACTTGGTAGTGCTTTGTATCTATCAGGAAAGACCGGAAAGGCAATGATCAGCATGCCCAAGATTCAGTCTATTCGCCAGTTGAGGAGAGTCCAAGCAAGGCGCCCACCTCCGAGCAGGTCAGCTGCTCGGACTCTATTAGCCGGCGAATTCGCCATGTTGCCTCACTCATAATTCTCCAATTCTCAACTAGTTCAGTATTTCTATACTCGAACTATAGCGTACAGCTTGACTGGATGCAAATCAGATAGATAGAATAGTCAAGTAATCTTGAACTAATCGAGGAGCGTAGAGATGACGGCAGAGGCAGCAGCACCTGTTTCCATGCTTGAGCACGGCAAGCGTGCAGAGTCGGCAATTGCGACAAACGTCCGCGTTTACTTGGGACTAAGCGGCAAGACCCAGAAGGCCCTTGGCGAAGCGCTGGGTATCACGAAGAGCGCGATGTCAATGAAGATGGTAGGAAAAGTGGGTTGGTCCGTCTGTGACTTGGTGACAACGGCAGACTTCCTCGGCGTGACGCCGGCGGCTCTCATGGACGACACCATCTTATCCAAAGCGGAGTCGGGCTATGCCTCTGCCCCGACTCGCGTAGGTGCTCTTGTAGGTGCCAGTTCTCCCCGCTACTTTGTCAGCCCCTACAACCCCGACGGGACCCTCGACACGGACAAGCTGGGTGCCGTTTTAGGTGCCTCCGCGACGCAGGCCGGCCAAAACGGTCCCGAAGGCATGGAAGAATCTGAAAACATGACTACCATCATCATGCGCACCTCTGAGGGCGATATCACCATCGACCTGTTCGACGACAAGGCCCCGAACACCGTGGCCAACTTCCTGGGCCTCGCCACCGGCGAGAAGGAATGGGCCGACCCGTACACCGGTCAGCCTTCCCACGGCAAGTTCTACAACGGTCTGACCTTCCACCGCATCATCAAGCAGTTCATGATCCAAGGCGGCTGCCCGCTCGGCACTGGCACCGGTGGCCCTGGTTATGAGTTCGACGATGAGATCGATCCGAGCCTGAAGTTCGACAAGCCGTATCTGCTGGCCATGGCCAACGCTGGTCTGCGCCGCGGTATGGACGGCAAGGTGCACGGCACCAACGGCTCCCAGTTCTTCATCACCACCGTGCCGACCCCGTGGTTGGATGGCCACCACACTATCTTCGGTGAAGTTGCTGATGACGCTTCCCAGAAGGTTGTCGACAAGCTCGAGGCCGTCGAAACCGATCCGATGGATCGCCCGCTCGAGCCGGCCGTGATCCTCTCCGTGGACGTGGCTGAGTAAGACCCACCACAACCGATAACAAAGCCCTCTGATCGATTCCAATCAGAGGGCTTACTCGTTCTTGGCTCCCCTCTGAAGGGGAGCCAGAGTACGGTACGGACTACTTCATCTTGCGCATACGCGGCTCGGCGGACTCCTTGGCACCGGTCAGACGGTACACGTCAAACACGCCGTCGATCTTGCGCACGGCGGCCAGCAACGTGTTGAGATGCTGCGGATCGGCCATTTCGAAGCTGAACTGGCTGGTGGCCACACGGTCGGAACCCGTGGCGATCGTTCCGGAGATGATATTCACGCCATGATCGGACAGCACGCGTGTCACGTCGGACAACAGGTTGCGACGATCCAAGGCCTCGACCTGGATCTTGACCATGAACAGACCTTTGGTGCTGGTCCATTCGACCTCGACCACGCGCTCGGGCTGCTTGTTCTTCAGATCGATCATGTTCTGGCAATCGGTACGATGCACGGACACGCCCTGATTACGGGTGATGAAGCCGATGATCTGATCTCCCGGCACCGGCATGCAGCAACGAGCCAATTTGACCCACACGTCGCCCACGCCCTTGACGGACACTCCGGTAGAGCTGCTGGAGCTCTTACGCTCAACAGGCTTCAGAGGCAGGGCTTCCTGCTCGACTTCCTCATCGACCTCGTCGGCCCCGGCATCCTTGACCAGATGCGAGATGACGTTCTGCGTGGAGATCTGCCCATCACCGATGGCGGCGAACACAGCGTCGGCGTTCGGGAAATTGAGGTCGTCGGCCACACCGATCAGTGCCTCGGTGGTCAGCAGCGCATTGACCGGCAGGTTACGCTTGCGCATAGCGCGGGTCAGTTCGTCGCGGCCTTCCTCAATGGCCTCGGTACGACGTTCCTTCGAGAACCATTGGCGGATCTTGTTTCGTGCCTTCGGGCTCTTGACGAAGCTCAGCCAGTCGCGCGAAGGACCGGCAGTATCGGACTTGGAAGTCAGGATCTCCACCGTATCGCCGTTATCAAGCGTGGTGTCGAGCGGCACCAAACGCCCGTTGACACGCGCGCCCATGGTGCGGTGGCCCACTTCGGTATGCACGGCATAGGCGAAATCAACCGGTGTGGCATGAGCCGGCAAGGAGACGATCTTGCCCTTCGGCGTGAACACATAGACCTCGGACGAGCCAAGATCCTCTTTCAAAGAGCCCAAGAATTCGTTGGAATCCGGGGTTTCGCTGGTCCAATCGGCGAGCTGCTGAATCCACTTGAGGTTATCGGCCTCGGACAGCTCCTGATTGTTCACATCGCGCTTGCGGTCGGACTTGTCTGGCGAGCTCAGGGCACGACCGGCCTGGCCGTTCTCCTTGTACTTCCAGTGCGCGGCGATACCGAATTCGGCACGACGGTGCATGTCCCACGTACGGATCTGGATTTCGACCGGCTTACCGCCGGGGCCGACCACCGTGGTGTGCAACGACTGGTACATGTTGAGCTTCGGCATGGCGATGTAATCCTTGAACCGGCCGGGAACCGGATTCCACCGCGCATGCACGGCACCAAGCGCCGCATAGCAGTCCTGAATGGTATCGACGATGATACGTACACCTACCAGATCGTAGATGTTCGCGAAATCATGGCCGCGCACGATCATCTTCTGGTAGATGGAGAAGTAGTCCTTCGGGCGTCCGGTGACGTATGCCTTGATGTTCTGCTCGTCCAGATCCTCGTTGATTTCGGCCAGAATCTGCTTCAAGTACACGTCACGCTGGCCAGCCCGACGAGCCACCAACACCACGATCTCGTTGTAAATCTTCGGGTAGAGCACCTTGAAGCTCAGTTCCTCGAGCTCCGTCTTGATGGCGTTCATACCCAGACGGTTGGCCAGCGGCGCATACACGTCGAGGGTTTCGCGCGCCTTCTTCTGGGCGGAGGTGGTCTTCACGTATCGCCAAGTGCGGGCGTTGTGCACACGATCGGCGAGCTTGACCACCAAGGTGCGCACGTCACGGCTCATGGCCACCACAAGCTTGCGGATGGTTTCGGCCTGGGCCGAGTCTCCCACTTCGAGCTGGCTCAACTTGGTGACGCCGTCAACCAGACCTGCCACAGTATCGCCGAACTCGGCACGGCACTGATCCAGTGTGTAGTCCGTGTCCTCCACAGTGTCATGCAGCAGACCGGCCGCCACCACGATCGGACCCATGCCCAGATCGGCAAGAATCTGGGAAACGGCCAGCGGATGGATGATGTACGGCTCGCCGGACTTGCGGCGCTGAACGGAATGCTGGATAACGGCACGCTGATAGGCGCGATCGAGGATGGACAAATCCTCTCCAGGGTGATGAGCCTTGCACACCTGCTTGATTGGTTCAAGCGGATTGAGCGGATCAGCGCTGATCTCGCATCCCAGCTTGCGGGCGGCATACTGCTCGCCATCGATCTCCGACATGCCAGTCACCTCCCTCATATGACACTCATTGTAGCCGTGTATCGGGGTTGACTGCGTGTTGGCAATTGCATCCAGACCCCGCCTACGGTTAAATCAGGACGCCACTCCCGTGGATCCGAATCCCCGTTCCGCCCTGTCTGAGCCGGGCAAGGTCTCGGCGGGGATGAATCGGGCTTCGACATAGCGCTGGATGACCATCTGGGCGATGCGGTCGCCCGGGTGGAAGACGGCGGTATGCTCCGGGTCGAGATTGATCAGCGGCACTTTGATCTCGCCACGATATCCGGCATCGACGGTGCCGGGCGCGTTGAGCACGGTGACGCCTTGCTTGGCGGCAAGGCCGGAGCGCGGATGGACCAGTGCCACATATCCTGCGGGCAGGGCTATAGCCACACCGGTGGGAACCAGTGCACGCTCAAACGGTTTCAGGGTCACGTCAACGGTGGTGATCAGGTCGGCGCCGGCGTCGCCCGCATGGGCGTAATGCAGCCGGGCCGGGTGCTCGGGATCAAGGCTTTTGACCAGGACCTCGGTGGACTCAGGCTCGTTGTAGGTCTCGTCAAACGCCATCAGGCGGCGCACTCCTCACACACCGGCTGGCCATCCTCGTCGGTGTAGGCGAGCTGGCTGCGGTGCTTG
>OKVI01000973.1_pt1 | contig 13449 bp, 10 predicted proteins | sample 1607001 | NCBI WGS metagenome assembly OKVI01 (sample SAMN03281018, study PRJEB24777) | human gut metagenome | isolation source: fecal sample PR128 from 1 month old male Malay infant, vaginal delivered...
TAAGCGCTTCCAGCAGTTCAGGTAAGGTTTGATAGCGGCCAGCGGCGGCCTGAAAACGCGCGTGCTGGCTATCTTCTGCAATCACTATCGTGGCAATCCCCGCCGACTGAGCCGCGCAAAAGCCGGTAAAGCTATCCTCAATCACCAGACACTGGCTGGCGTTGAGATTGAGCTTCCGCAGCGTCGTGAGGTACACCGCCGGGTGCGGTTTGCCGCGTGGTTCATCATCCGCGCTGGAGATCGCGTCAAAAAAGTGCCAGAGCGAAAGCTTGTTCAGCACAGCGGCAATAACCTGACGAGATGATGACGTGGCGAGCGCAATCTTATAACCCGCTTCGCGAAAATAGCGTAACGCCTCCTGCACCCCGCGCATCGGTTCGCCTTTCGCGGCAATCAGGCGGGTGATGCGCTGCAGGATGGCGTCTTCAAGCCGCTGCGGAGCGAGATCAAGCTGAAAATAGCGGCACCAGGTGCCGGCAATGTCGTCGAGGCGCTTGCCCTTGGTCAGGGTTTCACATTCAGCAACGCTCGCCGTTGCCCCCCACTGCGCGAGGGCGTCAATCTGCGCCTGACGCCACAGCGCCTCGGAATCAATAATCACGCCATCCATGTCAAAAATAACCGCCTGCATACTCATTCGTTCACCTCATTAAGGCTGGCATGAAGCGCATGCCAGCCGCAGTACCTATGAGAATTCAACCTGCTCGCGGGCGGTTGCTTCCTTGTGGGAGAACCCCGGCTGCTCCACGCGGATAAAGGCGCAGAGGAAAAAGGCCACCACGTACAATCCGGTATAGGCGATCACCACCCCGATGGTGCTGAAGAACGGCAGCAGCACCACGGCAATCGCCGGTGCGAGAAAGTTCGACATCCCCGCCGACAGGTTATAGACCGAAATGGCCGCGCCTTTATGCTTCGGCTCCAGCGCCGGGAACACGGCCGCCAGCGGCACGAAGGCGGCGACAAAGATCCCGAGGGCGATGGCGGGGATCAGCGCCATCGCAAAGCTATGGCCAAAGTGCTGAGGAATGTAGTAAAACGCCAGGCTGGAGAGCGCCATCCCGATGCAGCCGAACCAGCGCACCACCTTCATCCAGCCCAGTTTTTCCCCGAGGATCCCCCACAGCACGTTAGAGAAAATGGTGGTGAAGAAGAAGACTGCCCATACCTGGAGCCATTCTGAAGTGCTGAAGCCCAGCTCATCGACAAACATCATCGGCATAATCACCGCAAAGCCGAACAGCGAGAGGGTATTGATAATCCTCACCATGCTCGACAGCAGAATATTGCGGTTGGTATAGAGCAGCGTCGCGGCGCGTCCCAGCTCGGAAAACTTCTCACGGGTGGCGAGATTCTGCATATGCTGCGGCGTTTGAATATGGCGCAGGGAAACCAAGGCAATCACGCCCCCGGTAAGGCAGAAGGCCAGCGCCAGCCACAGGGTGCCCATTTCGCCAATGTGCGGAATGGTAAAGCTCGGAATATAGCTGCCGAAGACCCCGATGCCGATGGAATACACCGCCCAGAACCAGCCGATGGCCGAGCTGGCGTTGTCGCTTTTGACGTTATGGACAATCGCCACGATAAACGAGTAGAGGAACAGCGGATAGGCGAAGCCGCGGATGCCGTAGAAAAGCAGGATCAGCGCATAGTTGGCGTGACCGAGGCCGAAAACGAGGAACAGCACGTGGAATACGCACCACAGCACGAAGCCAATCATCATCGTTTTCAGCGGGGTGATAATTTCCGCCACCACCCCGGAAATCCACGCCGACAGCGCAGCGGCCAGGCCGTAGAGGGTAAAGGCAAAGGAGGCCTCCGCCGGAGAGAAGCCGAGCGCTTTGATATAGTGCGACAGAAAGGCTAATTCAAAACCGTCGCCGGTCATAAATACGGCAATGGCGATGTATCCCCAGAGCAGGTTCAGGGGTAAACCGAGCCACTGTTTATTATTGATAGACATAATGACCTCGTTTTCAGGGTACAGGGTGGCCGCTCCGCGACGTGCAACGAAGCGGCGGTTATGATGAAAATCAGTGCTGTCGATAGTGCAGATCGTTTAAATACAGGGCTTTAAACTGCGCGTAGCGTTGCATCAGGGTGTGGTGGCGAACAGGATCCGCACGCCAGGTCTGCCAGACTTCCGGTTTTTCACACACCGCGGCAATGGGTTTGCCCGCCGCCAGGCAGGCCAGCCGCGCCGCGCCCAGTGCGCCGCCGGTCTCTCCCCCTTTGTGGGTCACCACCGGCATAGCGAGAATATCGGCCAGCAGCTGGGCCCAGAACGGACTGCGGGCGCCCCCGCCCACCAGCGAGCACTGCGCGATCGGCGTCCCGCTCTCTTTCAATGCCTGCAGGCCGTCGTTGATCCCAAAGCTCACCCCCTCCAGCACCGCGTAGCCGAGCTGCGCGCGCAGGCTGGCGTGGGTCATGCCCCAGAAGATGCCGCGCGCGTCAGGATCGTTATGCGGGGTTCGTTCCCCGGAGAGATAGGGCAGGAAGAACGGCGCGTTGGCTTTATCCTCCTCGCTTAGCTCGGCAATCTCCGCCAGCAGCGCCACCTCCGTGGTGCCGGTCAGGCGGCAGAACCACTGCAAACAGCTGGCGGCGCTCAGCATGACGCTCATCTGGTGCCACAGGTTCGGCAGCACGTGACAAAACGCATGTACCGCCGACTGCGGCGCCGGACGATAGGCGTCGGTCACCACAAACAGCACCCCGGAGGTGCCGAGCGAAATAAACGCATCTCCCGGCGAGACCGCGCCGACGCCAATGGCGCTGACCGCGTTATCCCCCCCGCCCCCGGCCACCATCACCGAGGCGTTCAGCCCCCAGCGCGCAGCCACCTGCGGGTCAAGGGTGGCGGAAACCTCGCAGCCTTCGACCAGCGTCGGCATTTGGCTACGCGACAGGCCGCACTTGTCCAGCAGAGCGTCGGACCAGTCGCGCTTCGCCACGTCCAGCCACAGCGTCCCGGCGGCGTCCGACATATCGGAGACTTTCTTCCCGGTCATCCGGTAGCGCAGATAATCCTTGGGCAACAGCACCGTGGCGGTGCGCTGAAAGTGCTGCGGCTCATGACGGCGCACCCACAACAGCTTCGGCGCGGTAAAGCCCGGCATCGCCAGGTTGCCCGCCACCTGATGCAACTCCGGCGCCATCGCCTCCAGCTCGGCGCACTCTGCGGCGCAGCGGGTGTCGTTCCACAGAATGGCCGGACGGATCGCCTGCCCCTCTGCATCCAGCAACACCGCGCCGTGCATCTGCCCGGAGAGGCCAATCGCCTTAATGGCTGGCCAATGCTGCGCGCATTTTTCCCGTAGCGTGGCCATCAGGTACTCCGTCGCCTCCCACCATAGCTCCGGCGCTTGTTCTGACCAGTGCGGATGAGGCCGCTGAATACTCAGCGGCGCGCTATGGCTGGCGATAACCTCATGGTTCTCATCAATGACCAGCGCTTTGACTTCCGATGTGCCGAGATCGATACCCAGATACATAGCCACCTCTTAGTTAATCAGCGTGTAAACGGCGGCGACTTTCTCGCGCATCAGCGCCAGGAAATCCGCGTTGTTGGCGAGATCACCAAACAGGGCTTTATCACGGGCGTAGACAGCCACCGGATCCTGAGCCTCGAACATCTCATGCACCGCCTGCGCATCCAGGATGCCGTCCTGGTACTGATACGGCAGAGTTCCCTTGTGCCACTGCTCCATAAAGACGAAGAACAGCGCCGGCAGCATGGCGGTCGCCTCAGGGCGGACGCCGCGCTGGTAGCACTCCTGCAAGGTTGGCGCGATCATCGCCGGAATTTTCGAGAAGCCGTCGGCGGCGACGCGCTGGTTGGTGTCCTGGATATAGGGGTTGGTAAAGCGCTTAAGCACCACATCCCGGTAGGTCGGCAGATCAATGCCGTTATCGCCGAGACACGGAATAACGTCCTCCGTAACGTAGCGGTCGGCAATGGCGTAGATAACACCGGTCAGCGTGCTTTCATGAATATACTGCTGGCCGATTAAGGTTCCCGCCCAGGCAATGCAGCTGTGCGACGCGTTCAGAATACGGATTTTCGCCTCTTCATACGGGATGACCGACTCTACCATCTCCACGCCGACCGCCTCCAGATTCGGGCGGGCATCGCGGAAGTTGTTCTCCACTACCCACTGGATAAAGGTCTCCCCCATCACCGGCGCTTTGTCATCAATTCCGGTTTGCGCTTTGATGCGGGCCGGCAGATCGGCCGCCGGACGCGGGGTGATGCGGTCCACCATGGTGTTCGGACAGGTGGTGTTGGCCGCCATCCAGTCAATCACCGCCTGTTTGCCGGTGAGCTGCAGGAACTCGACCATGCCGTCGTGGAAACGCTCGCCGTTATGGCGCACGTTATCGCAGTTGAGCAGGGTCAGCGGCCCGGCGTTGTCGGCCATGCGCTTTTCCAGGATCCGCGCGAGGGTGCCGTAAATGGTTTTGCACTCGCCTTGCAGGTCGGCCTGCAGATCGGGGTTGCTGGTTTCCAGCCGATGGCGAGTGTTCAGGTAGTACCCCCCTTCCGTCACGGTAAAGGCGATAACTTTGGTCTGCGGGTTTGCCCCTTCGTTAATCAGCGGCTGTAGCCCGGCCTGCCACGGCAGCAGTTTCTGGATTGAGGTGATCTCTTCATATTCGCGCTCCCCTTCCGGGCTGACGGTCTCGAGGACGTAACGTCCTCCCTGCGCCGCCAGCGCCTGGACCACCTGCTCGGCGTCGTTGCGAATATTCCCCGCCGCGATGCGCCAGCGTTTATCCCCGGAAGCAATCAGACGATGCAGATACCACGCCTGATGCGCGCGATGAAAAGAACCCAGACCGATATGAAGCCATGTGAATTGATTGTTCATGTTCTGCTCTCCTTGAGTTGATGGCGCCACTGTAATTGATCATTTGACCAAAATAAGAGCCATGGATCACAAAAGAGCAATTACCCAATTAAATTACAAATGACCAGAAAAGAGCAAAAGCTTGCCAGTTATGCCAACCACGGCGAGAATGCGGGTATTCGCCGGGCCAACTGCGTGCCCTGGCCAGCAACTTAGGGCGGGAAACCATGAGTAAAGAAGACGATATCCGGTTGGATCAGAAGGTGCGTGCCGCATGGATGTACTACATCGCCGGCCAGAATCAGAGCGAGATTGCCAGCCAGCTGGGCACCTCCAGACCGGTGGTGCAACGGCTGATCGCCGCCGCGAAAGAAGAAGGGATTGTGTCAATTAATCTGCACCATCCGGTAGCGAACTGCCTCGATTATGCGCAGTTGCTGCAGGAAAAATACCGCTTGATCGAGTGCAATGTGGTCCCCGCCTTTAGCGAAGAAAGCACCCTCGACAGTGTGTCATTTGGCTGCTATCAGCTGATGGCTCGCTATCTGCAGGATGATAAAGAGAAAATTATCGGTCTGGGCTCGGGCCTGACCCTGAAAAAAGCGCTGCAGCGCATCGATTTTGACAGCCTGAATACCCGCTGCGTGGCGCTGATCAGCGCCATGAACGCCGACGGGCAGTGCAATTATTACGATGACGTGCCCCTGCTGCTGACCCGCAAAATTAAGGCCAAGTACTATCAGTGGCCGGCGCCGCGCTACGCCCAAAGCGCGGATGAGTATGAAATGTGGTGCACCAATCGCTTATTCCGCAGCGTCTCCGGCGTCGCCCGCGAGGCGGACGTGATTTTTGTCGGCATTGGTCCGCTGGGCACGCAAAGTCCGATCTTTAAAGACGGCTTTATCAATCAGGCGCAGATGGATGAGCTGACCGCCCGCGGCGGCATCGGGGAAATCCTCGGGCGGTTTATTGATGCGCAAGGCGACGTGGTAGACAGCGAGATCAACCGCATGATCACCAGCTATGATATCCGCCAGAGCCACTGCCCGCGGATTGCCGCTGCCTGTGGAGAACATAAACGACCGGCGATCCTGGCCGCCCTTAAAGGCGGCTGGATTAATGGCCTGGTGACCGATGAGCATACCGCCCGCTGGCTGCTGACGCGGTAACGTTTAACAGCCAGACAGCGACTCAGCTGCTGCTCATCAGTCGCGGGGGAATTTCAATCCGCTGCTGGCTGGCTTCGCCGGCGTCAATAATCGAAAAAACAGCGTCCAGCATCGCCGGCACGTCCTGTTGCACCATGTCGATATCGTGCCCCAGCAGGTAGACAAAAGGATCCCAGTCGAAGCAGCCCATCGGCGGCTGCTCGCTGCCGGTCAGACCCACCTGCGACAGCCAGCGCACAACCCCTTCCAGGGATATCGTCGAGTTAACAAATATCCCCTGCAACAGCGTCTTCTCGCTGCTAAACCGCTCCTGCAAGCAGGCCTCAACGTGGCCTTTCGAATAGCCGGGAGCCAGAATATTCGCCTGCGGCACGCTAAGCCCCAGCTCGCGATGCGCATCGTGGAAGCCGCGTAAACGCTCGCTGGTGTTATGGTCGCTGCTGCGCCCGCCGATAAAGGTCAGCGGCGCCAGCTCTCCGCGGCGGCGGGCGCTATTAGCCAGGATCTTATGAGTCAGCGCTTTCGCGCCGCCGTAGTTATCCGAAATCACCGACGGCGAGAGAGAGCCCGGCAGGTCGAGATTGACCGTTGGCACGCCCGCCTGCTGGCATAGCGCGGAAATTTTATCCGGATTGGTCGCCCCGGTCGCGACCACCCAGTCAACCTGCCAGGAGAGCATCGCCTTTACCGCTTCGATCTCCAGTTCCGGACGCCGGCGCGTACAGGTGATAATCGGCAGCAGGCCGCGCTCGCGGGCCATCTCCTCAAAGCGTTCGGCGATGGAACCGAAGTAGCGGTTATCATATTTGGGGATAATCATACCGATGACGTGTGATTTTTTACTGCGCAGCATGCTGGCCTGACGGTTAATCGCATAGCCCTGCTCCTCGGCAATCCGCGTCACCTTTTCCGCAAGCTTGGCGCTGATGCGGCGCTTTTTCCAGTTACCGTTGAGGATAGCGCTCACCGCGCTCGCCGAAACGCCGGAAAGTTCCGCCAGGTCGTAAATCGTTATCTTCTTCATTTTTCCAACTTGCGTCACAAAATCATGTCGCTGTTAATTTCCCCACTTGCTCAATCGATGAAGCGAGAGCAACATAGCTTCATCGATTGAGCATCCTTTTCACGCCAGGAAGTACGCGCGCATACCGCCTCAACATGCCAGCAAGCCTGAATTAAGATGCTGATATTCAATATGTTACCAGGTTTAGTCTATCACCTCGAACGTGATGCCCTCGCGTTCGATAGTTTTAACCAGACACGGCAAAGGATTATAAAATGAACCACTCTGTCTCCTCTATGAATACTTCCCTCAGCGGTAAAGTCGCCGCGATCACCGGCGCGGCGTCCGGTATCGGCCTCGAGTGCGCGAGGACCCTGCTGGGAGCTGGCGCAAAAGTGATACTGATCGACCGCGAAGGCGAAAAGCTCAACAAACTGGTCGCCGAACTTGGCGAAAACGCCTTCGCCCTGCAGGTCGACCTGATGCAGGCGGACCAGGTCGATAACCTACTGCAGGGCATTTTGCAGCTTACCGGGCGTCTCGATATCTTCCACGCCAACGCCGGCGCCTATATCGGCGGGCCGGTGGCCGAGGGCGACCCGGACGTCTGGGACCGCGTGCTGCACCTTAATATCAACGCCGCCTTCCGCTGCGTGCGCAGCGTCCTGCCGCATCTGATCGCGCAAAAATCCGGGGATATTATCTTCACCAGCTCGATCGCGGGCGTGGTGCCGGTGATCTGGGAGCCTGTCTATACCGCGTCGAAATTCGCGGTGCAGGCATTTGTGCACACCACTCGTCGCCAGGTGGCGCAGTATGGCGTGCGCGTCGGCGCCGTACTGCCGGGCCCGGTGGTTACCGCTCTGCTGGACGACTGGCCAAAAGCCAAAATGGACGAAGCGCTGGCCAACGGCAGCCTGATGCAGCCGATTGAAGTGGCGGAGTCGGTGCTGTTTATGGTGACGCGTTCGAAAAACGTCACCGTGCGCGACATTGTGATCCTGCCGAACAGCGTGGATCTCTGACCCTGGCCAGCCTGTGAGAGGATGTGATGCAAAACGATACGCAAAACATTATTGGCGTGGATGTCGGTTCGGGCAGCGTGCGCGCCGGGGTATTCAATCTGCGGGGCGAGCTCCTCGCCCACGCGACCCGGGAAATAACCCTGTTTCGCAGCGCCGGAAACAAGGTCGAGCAGTCGAGCCGTGAGATCTGGCAGGCGGTGTGCTACTGCATTAAAACGGCGGTGGCCAACGCCGGCGTTTCGCCGTCGTCGATCGCCGGGATCGGCTTCGATGCCACCTGCTCGCTGGTGGTGATTGGCGATAACGATGCGCCGCTGGCGGTCGGGCCTTCGGACGATGCGGACCGCAACATTATTGTCTGGATGGATCATCGCGCCACCGGGCAGGCGGAAAAGATCAATGCCACGGGCCACCCGGTACTGCGGTACGTTGGCGGCAAAATCTCGCCGGAGATGCAAACGCCGAAAATTTTGTGGCTGAAGGAGAATCGCCCGCACATCTATCAGCAGGCGCGCCACTTCTTCGACCTCGCCGATTACCTCACCTGGCGCTCAACCGGCGATGAAGCCCGCTCGGTCTGCACGGTGACCTGTAAATGGACCTACCTGGCGCATGAACAACGCTGGGATGCCGGTTACTTCCGCCAGATTGGCCTCGAAGAGCTGGCGGATGAAGATTTTGTCCGCATCGGCCAGCGGATTGTCGATCCAGGCACCCCCTGCGGCGAGGGCCTTTGCGCCACGGCGGCAGAGGAGATGGGCCTGCCGATCGGTACGCCGGTGGCGGTGGGGATGATTGACGCCCACGCGGGCGGCATCGGTACCGTCGGCGTGCTTAACGGCGCGGTCAACAATATGGCCTATGTCTTCGGCACTTCTTCCTGCACCATGACCACCACTCAGGAAGCGGTATTCGTCCCGGGCGTCTGGGGCCCTTACTATTCGGCGATGGTGCCGGGCTACTGGCTAAGTGAAGGCGGGCAAAGCGCCGCCGGCGCGGCTATCGACCAGCTGCTGAGCTTCCATCCGGCGGCGGCGGAAGCGCGCGAGCACGCGAAAGCCGCAGGCGTCCCTCTACCGGTCTGGCTGGCGGATCGCGTTCTGACGCAAGTTGCTTCCCCTTCTGAGGCGGTAACGCTGGCCGCCGGTCTGCACGTCGTTCCGGAGTTTCTCGGTAATCGCGCGCCGCTTGCCGATCCCCACGCGAAAGCGCTGATTGCCGGGCTGGGGATGGAGCGGGACCTGGATAACCTGACCGCGCTGTACGTTGCCGGGCTATGCGGGATTGGCTATGGTCTGCGACAGATCATTGACGCCCAGCGCGCCTGCGGAATTGAGAGTGAAAATATCGTCATCAGCGGCGGAGCCGGGCAGCATCCGCTGGTGCGTCAGCTGTTGGCCGACGCCTGCGGCGTTAGCGTCGTGAGCACCGCCAGCCGCGAGCCGGTGCTGTTAGGTTCCGCCATCCTCGGCGCGGTGGCGGGCAGAGTCGCGGCTTCGCTGCCGGAGGCCATGAAGCAGTTTACTCAGGTGGATGCCACCTATCACAGCGAGACGGCGTTTAGCCCGCTTCATCAGCGCAGGTATGCGGCCTATAAGGCGCTACAACAGGCCGGCAGGCTGATTCGCGAATAACATACCTCCTTATTTTATAACAATAATGCTCCGCTGCTGTGCAGCGGAGACACTCATCTGCACTCTGAAATCGAGGTCAACATGTCCGTTAATAACAAACAGTGGTACGGTCTACCGCTCAACCTCATCTGGGGATATGTCGCCATCGCCGTGTTTATGACCGGCGACGGCTTTGAGCTGGCTTTTCTGTCGCACTACATCAAAGCACTCGGATTCACCCCGGCGCAGGCTTCCTTTGCCTTTACCCTCTACGGTCTGGCTGCCGCCCTGTCGGCGTGGGTCTCCGGCGTGGTGGCGGAAATCATTACCCCACGTAAAGCCATGCTGATTGGCTTCGTGCTATGGTGTGTATTCCACGTACTGTTCCTCGTCTTCGGCCTCGGTCGCGCCAACTATGCGCTGATCCTGCTGTTTTATGGCATCCGCGGCCTGGCCTACCCGCTGTTCCTCTACTCCTTTATCGTCGCCATTATCCACAACGTCCGCAGCGACAGTTCCAGCTCCGCGCTGGGCTGGTTCTGGGCGGTCTACTCGGTGGGTATCGGCGTGTTCGGCAGCTATATTCCGAGCTTTACCATTCCCCACATTGGCGAAATGGGCACCCTGTGGCTGGCGCTGCTCTTTTGCGCCACCGGCGGCATTATTGCGCTGGTGTCGATGCGTCATACCGAAACGCCGCGCCATATGCAGAACCTGACCACTCGTGAAAAATTCGCCGAACTGGGGCGCGCCGCGACGCTGCTCTATACCAACCGCAGCATTCTGTTCTCGAGCATTGTGCGCATTATCAACACCCTGTCGCTGTTTGGTTTTGCGGTGATCATGCCGATGATGTTTGTTGATGAGCTGGGATTTACCACCTCGGAATGGCTGCAGGTATGGGCGGCATTCTTCTTCACCACGATCTTTTCGAACGTTTTCTGGGGGATTGTGGCGGAGAAAATGGGCTGGATGAAGGTTATCCGCTGGTTCGGCTGCATCGGGATGGCGCTTTCCAGCCTGGCGTTCTATTACCTGCCCCAGCACTTCGGCCATAATTTTGCCATGGCGCTGGTACCGGCTATTGCCCTGGGGATTTTTGTCGCCGCGTTTGTGCCGATGGCGGCGGTGTTCCCGGCGCTGGAGCCGAACCATAAAGGCGCGGCCATTTCGGTCTATAACCTGTCAGCCGGGCTGTCGAACTTTCTGGCGCCGGCGATTGCCGTGGTACTGCTGCCCTATTTCAGCACTATCGGCGTGGTAATAGCCTATACCGCCTTATATATTCTGGCCTTCTTCCTGTGCCCGTTAATCCGCGTTGAACAGCCTGGCTTTACCAGCGATCAGCATGCGAAACCGTTTACCGCCAACGCGGCAGAGTCTTAATAAACCGCATCTGGTACAAACAACGAGCAATCCGGGCGGTGCCGCCCGGATTTTTGCCTTATGCGATAGTCACTTTGCCATCCAGATAAACATCCTGCACGGCATTGATCAGCTTCACGCCGTCGGCCATCGATTTCTTAAACGCTTTGCGGCCAAGGATCAGCCCCATGCCGCCGGCGCGTTTATTAATCACCGCCGTGCGCACCGCGTCGGCAAGGTCGGTCTCCCCGCCCGCCGCGCCGCCGGAGTTGATCAGCCCGGCGCGGCCCATATAGCAGTTGGCCAGCTGGTAGCGCACCAGATCGATGGGGTTATCGCTGGTCAGTTTGCTGTACACCCGATCGTCGGTATAGCCGAAGTTAACCGCTTTGTAGCCGCCGTTATTCTCCGCCATCTTTTGCTTAACGATATCGGCGCCGATGGTGGCCGCCAGGTGGTTGGCCTGACCGGTCAGGTCAGCGGAAACATGATAGTCGACGCCGTCTTTCTTGAACGCCGAATTGCGCAGATAGGCCCACAGCACGGTGACCAGGCCCAGCTCATGGGCCCGCTCAAAGGCGGCGGAAATCTCTTCTATCTGACGACGCGATTGTTCCGAGCCGAAATAGATCGTCGCTCCCACGGCCACCGCCCCCATATTGAACGCCTGCTCAACGCTGGCGTAGAGGGTCTGGTCGTATTCGGTGGGGTAGCTCAGCGTTTCGTTATGGTTGAGCTTCACCAGGAAAGGGATGCGATGCGCGTAGCGGCGCGACACCGAGGCCAGCACGCCGTAGGTCGACGCCACGCAGTTACAGCCGGCTTCGATCGCCAGCTCGACGATATTTTTCGGATCAAAGTACAGCGGGTTGGCGGCAAAGGAGGCGCCCGCCGAGTGCTCCACGCCCTGGTCAACCGGCAGAATGGAAAGGTAGCCGGTTCCCCCCAGGCGTCCGGTATTGTACAGGGTCTGCATATTGCGTAGCACCGCCGGTGGTCGGTTGTTATCCACCATCACCCGATCAACATAATCTGCGCCAGGCAGATACAGCTGGTCGGACGGAATGGTTATACAACGGTGCTGCAACAGGCTCTCGGCATCTTTGCCCAGCAACTGCGTAATATCAGTCATAGCAATCTCCCGTAAGGCCGGCCGAAGCCGGCATGCATTATCCCAACCCAATTTTTTTGGGCAGGTTAAGCCTGGTACCGACTTAGCCTATTTTCCAGCCGGGGGGCCATTTTTTCAGGAGATTCTGCTGTCCCGTTGCGCTGCCATTTACCACCAGGCGTGGAAATGGTGCACCGGCCCGATACCGTGGCCCACCTCCAGAGAGTCGGCCTGCGCCAGAGCCGCCGACAGCCAGGCCTTCGCCTCGGTAACGGTGGCCGCCCAGTCCGTGTGACGCGGGCGCAGCGCCGCCAGCGCGGCGGAGAGCGTACAGCCGGTGCCGTGGGTATTTTTGGTCTGCACTCGCGGCGCGGTGAACCGCTGTTCCCCTTCGCGGGTGAAGAGCCAGTCCGGGCTTTCGGCATCGTCGAGATGGCCGCCCTTCATCAATACCGCGCCGCAGCCCAGCGCCAGCAGCGCCCGCCCCTGCTCCAGCATTTCCCGTTCGTTACGCGCATGGGGGGCATCGAGTAGCGCGGCCGCTTCCGGCAGATTCGGGGTGATCAATGACACCTGCGGCAACAATCGTTGACGCAGGGTCTCCACCGCTGAAGCCGACAGCAGCGGATCGCCGCTTTTCGCCAGCATGACGGTATCCAGCACCACGTTGGCCACCCGGTAGCGCGCCAGCCGCTCGGCCACGGCTTCCACAATATCGGTCTCCGCCAGCATGCCGATTTTGGTGGTATCGATACGCACATCGCTGAACACCGAGTCGAGCTGCGCGGCCACAAAATCTGGTTCGATGCGATAGACCGACTGTACGCCGCGGGTATTCTGCGCCACCAGGGCGGTGATCGCCGAGCAGCCATAGGCCCCCAGCGCGGAGAAGGTTTTCAGATCGGCCTGGATACCGGCCCCGCCGCTGGGATCGGTGCCGGCGATGGTCAGGGCGTTGATGCGTTTCATCCCTGCACCTCCTGATACAGCGCGTCGAGAAACGCCGGAATAAAGCTGCCTGGGCCTCCCTGACGGGCGGCGATCTCCCCGGCCTGCTTCATCAGCCCGCAGGCGGCGGCCACGTTTTCCAGCCGGTCTCCCGGCAGCGCCGCGCTCGCCGCCACCACCGCCGACAGCGCGCAGCCGGTGCCCACCACCCGGGTCATCAGCGGATTGCCCCCCGCCACGCTGAGCACCCGCTCGCCGTCGGTGACGTAGTCCACCTCGCCAGTGACCGCCACCACGGTAGCCAGCCGACGAGCCAGCGCCTGGGCCGCCGGCAGCGCCGCGGCGGCCGTATCGGTGGTATC
>OKVI01000993.1_pt1 | contig 13120 bp, 7 predicted proteins | sample 1607001 | NCBI WGS metagenome assembly OKVI01 (sample SAMN03281018, study PRJEB24777) | human gut metagenome | isolation source: fecal sample PR128 from 1 month old male Malay infant, vaginal delivered...
TTGGAAAGCCAAGTAACTGCTAATCAAGATGTGGCAGTCAACTCTGAGTCAGTTGTATTGAGTGCGGCGCCAGCTTCGGAAGCTTCAGCAGTAGCATCAACAAGCCAAGAGTCTACAAGCTCTTCAGTAGATGCTCAAGCAAGCACGGAAGCATCAGTTTCAGTATCACAATCTGTCTCTCAATCTATTTCTGCTGAATTGTCACAGGCTATTTCAGAATCTGCATCACTCAGCAAGGAGTACTCAACTTCTGATAGCCAGTCAGAAACTGAAAGCACAAGTGGTTCAAACTCAGAATCAGCTTCTGATTCAGCAACTTCTACAAGTTCAGTTGCTTCAGAAACTGCAAGCCAAGAGGATGAAAAAACTATCTTGGATCAAAACGTTTCAGAAGCAGAATTGCTCGTTAATATCGCTAAAAACTACCAAGCAAAATTAACAGACACAGTGGCTAAGGCTGAAATCCAAACGGCTATTACAACAGTTCAAGAAGAAGTTACTAAGTCAACAACATTGATCGCGGCATCAGCAACAAACGCAGCTTACGCAGAACAGCGTGAGCGTCTTGGTAATGCCGTCGATAACATGATGACCAAGCTTACAAATGCTGGTTTCAATGGGAACTCTACAGTGAATGGCACTCCAGCTATCACTTCAAACCTTAACCTTGCGACTGGTGAGACTAAGGTTTATACAGGAACTGGAACAGACTCAAACTATAATGTTCCAATTTACTATACATTGAAAGTGACAAATGACGGGACAAATCTGAATTTTGTCTATACTGTTACATATGTTAATCCTGCAACATCAACCCTTGGAAATATTTCGAAGATGGGTCCAGGATATCCTATATATAATACAGCATCATCAGATAAAACGATGTTTACATTAGGTAAAGGACTTAGTGCTCCGACAAGTGTAACAACTTATATTACAGATAAAAATGGTAACCAAGTTGCAAATCCTAGTTCGAATACTACACCAGTGGTGTCTGTAGGTAATAATGCTTACAATTGGGGAAATGGGTTCCAAATGAATGGTACTCAGGCCAAGAAAAGTTATGGCTTAACATCGACTTGGACTGCTAAAATCACAGGTGATGATACTTCCTTCACCTTCTCACCTTATGCAGGTAAGACAGATAATACTAGTGTTAACTTCTTTAATGGTAGTCAGGTTATTGAGTCAGAATCTGCAGCTGATACAACAAGTGCATCTCTAAGTGCTTCTCAGAGCCTCGTAGAAAGTGCTTCAACAGTAGAGTCACAATCTGTATCAACAAGTAAGGTAGAATCTGCATCAGTTTCAGCATCTGAGTCAGAGGTTGTTTCATCTTCTCTTTCTGTATCAGAGAAAGCATCAGCATCTCTTTCAGAGAGTATCTCAGAAAGTCTTCTTGAAAGTGCCTCAACAAGTGCTTCAGTGAGCGCATCACAGTTGGAGTCAAATTCAGTCTCAGCTTCAGAGAGTGCATCAACGTCAACATCTCAGTCTGAGTCGAACTCAACTTCAGCGTCAGTAAGTGCGTCAACATCAGCTTCACAGTCAGTCTCGAATTATGAGTCAGCCTCAGTCAGTGCGTCAGTATCTGAATCACAATCAGTTTCAAACTCAGAGTCAGCATCAGAGAGTGCCTCAACGTCAACATCACAGTCAGAATCGAACTCAGAATCAGCGTCAGAAAGTGAATCAACATCAACATCACAGTCTGAATCGAACTCAGAGTCAGCCTCAGTAAGTGCGTCAACATCGGCATCGCAATCAGTCTCAAATTATGAGTCAGCATCTGTAAGCGAATCGGTATCAGAATCACAGTCAGTGTCAAACTCAGAGTCAGCATCAGAGAGTGAGTCAATTTCAGCCTCACAATCTGAGTCAAACTCAGTTTCGACTTCAGAGAGTGAGTCAACGTCAACATCTCAGTCAGAATCGAACTCAGAGTCAGCGTCAGTCAGTGAGTCAATTTCAGAATCACAGTCTGTATCTAATTCAGAATCAGCTTCAGAGAGTGCGTCAGTTTCTGAATCACAATCTGCTTCAAACTCAGAATCCGCATCAGAAAGTGCGTCAGTATCAGAATCACAATCAGTGTCTAATTCCGAGTCAGCATCAGAGAGTGCTTCTGTATCAGAATCACAGTCAGTGTCTAACTCAGAATCAGCGTCAGAGAGTGCGTCAGTTTCTGAATCACAGTCTGCTTCAAACTCAGAATCCGCATCAGAAAGTGCGTCAGTATCAGAATCACAATCAGTGTCTAATTCCGAGTCAGCATCAGAAAGTGCATCAGTTTCAGAATCACAGTCTGAATCGAATTCCGAGTCAGCGTCAGTAAGTGAGTCAACATCGGCATCGCAATCTGTCTCAAATTATGAGTCGGCATCTGTAAGTGAATCAGTAAGTGAGTCACAATCAGTATCAAACTCAGAATCAGCGTCAGAGAGTGCGTCAGTATCAGAATCACAGTCTGAATCGAACTCAGAGTCAGCGTCAGTAAGTGCATCAGTAAGCGAATCACAATCAGTGTCTAATTCAGAATCAGCATCAGAGAGTGCTTCTGTCTCAGAATCACAGTCAGTGTCTAACTCAGAATCAGCATCAGAGAGTGCTTCTGTCTCAGAATCACAGTCTGCTTCAAACTCAGAATCAGCATCAACAAGTGCGTCTGTCTCAGAATCACAGTCTGTATCTAATTCAGAATCAGCGTCAGTAAGTGAATCAACGTCGGCATCGCAATCAGTCTCAACTTACGAGTCAGCGTCAGTAAGTGAGTCAATTTCAGAATTACAATCAGTGTCTAATTCCGAGTCAGCTTCAGAGAGTGCATCAGTTTCAGAATCACAGTCAGTCTCAAATTCGGAGTCAGCATCAGTAAGTGAATCCATTTCAGAATCACAATCTACTTCAAACTCAGAGTCAGCCTCAGAAAGTGCGTCAGTTTCAGAATCACAATCCGCTTCAAACTCAGAGTCAGCGTCAGTAAGTGAATCCATTTCAGAATCACAATCTACTTCAAACTCAGAGTCAGCGTCAGTAAGTGCATCAGTTTCTGAATCACAATCCGTGTCTAACTCAGAATCCGCTTCAGAGAGTGCTTCAGTTTCAGAATCACAGTCTGTTTCAAACTCAGAATCCGCTTCAGAGAGTGCGTCAGTTTCAGAATCACAGTCTGTCTCAAATTCTGAATCCGCTTCAGAAAGTGCTTCTGTATCAGAATCACAATCCGTGTCTAACTCAGAATCCGCTTCAGAGAGTGCGTCAGTTTCAGAATCACAGTCTGTCTCAAATTCTGAATCCGCTTCAGAAAGTGCTTCTGTATCAGAATCACAATCCGTGTCTAACTCAGAGTCAGCGTCAGAGAGTGCATCAGTTTCAGAATCACAGTCAGTCTCAAATTCTGAATCCGCTTCAGAAAGTGCATCAGTAAGCGAATCACAATCAGTTTCTAATTCAGAGTCAGCCTCAGAAAGTGCGTCAATCTCTGAATCACAATCTGCTTCAAACTCAGAATCCGCTTCAGAAAGTGCATCAGTAAGCGAATCACAATCAGTGTCTAATTCTGAATCAGCTTCAGAGAGTGCATCAGTAAGCGAATCACAATCAGTATCTAACTCAGAGTCAGCGTCAGTAAGTGAATCAATCTCAGAATCACAATCAGTGTCTAACTCAGAATCAGCTTCAGAAAGTGCATCAGTAAGCGAATCACAATCAGTTTCTAATTCAGAATCAGCCTCAGAAAGTGCATCAGTAAGCGAATCACAATCAGTATCTAACTCAGAGTCAGCGTCAGTAAGTGAATCAATCTCAGAATCACAATCAGTTTCTAACTCAGAATCAGCCTCAGTAAGTGCATCAGTATCAGAATCACAGTCTGTTTCAAACTCAGAGTCAGCGTCAGAAAGTGCTTCAATCTCAGAATCACAATCAGTGTCTAATTCCGAGTCAGCGTCAGAAAGTGCGTCTGTCTCAGAATCACAATCAGTGTCTAATTCAGAATCAGCGTCAGAAAGTGCGTCAATTTCAGCTAGTGTGTCTGCATCATTGAGTGAATCTCGAAGCACAAGTGCGTCAGTTTCAGCTTCTGAATCAGAATCATTGAGTACATCAAGCTCATTGAGTGCTTCTGTATTTGAAAGCCAGTCTCAAGCCTTCAGTGCTTCAATTTCTGCAATCATTTCAACTGTTGAGTCTATTTCGAACTCGGCTTCAAGCTTCATTTCAGCTAGTGAATCAATTTCAACATCTAACTCAGCATCATTGAGTGAGTCGGCGTCATTGAGTGCATCTGTTTCAGGCTCACAATCAGTATCTAATTCTGAAAGTACATCTGTAAGTGCTTCAATCAGTGAGTCACAATCAGTTTCAAATTCCGAGTCTGCATCAACAAGTGCCTCTGCCTCAGAATCACAGTCTGTTTCAAACTCAGTTTCTGCGTCAGTCTCAGCAAGCACATCTGCATCAGTCTCTGCATCTGAGTCAGCGTCAGTAAGCACATCAGTTTCTGTATCTGAGTCAGCTTCAGCAAGCACATCCGCTTCAGTATCTGCATCAGAATCAGCAAGCACATCCGCTTCAGTCTCTGCATCAGAATCAGCAAGTGCTTCAGAGTCAGCATCAACATCTGCATCAGAATCATCAAGCGCATCCGCTTCAGTATCTGCCTCAGAGTCAGCAAGTGCATCAGCTTCAGCATCTGAGTCGGCTTCATCAAGCGCATCTGAGTCAGCATCAACATCTGCATCAGAATCATCAAGTGCGTCAGCTTCAGCCTCTGCGTCAGAATCAGCAAGCACATCCGCTTCAGTCTCTGCATCAGAATCATCAAGCGCATCTGAGTCAGCTTCAGTCTCTGCGTCAGAATCAGCAAGCACATCCGCTTCAGTTTCTGCGTCAGTCTCAGCAAGTACATCTGCATCAGTCTCTGCCTCTGAGTCAGCGTCAGTAAGCACATCAGTTTCTGTATCAGAGTCAGCTTCAGCATCTGCATCAGAATCAGCAAGTGCCTCTGAGTCAGCCTCTGCGTCAGCATCAGCAAGCACATCAGCTTCAGTCTCTGCGTCAGAATCAGCAAGCGCATCTGAGTCAGCCTCTGCGTCAGAATCAGCAAGCACATCGGCTTCAGTATCTGCATCAGTCTCAGCGTCAGCATCAGCAAGCGCATCTGAGTCAGCTTCAGCAAGTACATCGGCTTCAGTATCTGCATCAGAGTCAGCAAGCACATCCGCTTCAGTCTCTGCTTCAGAATCAGCAAGTGCGTCAGCTTCAACATCTGCATCAGCATCAGCAAGCACATCGGCTTCAGTCTCTGCCTCAGAGTCAGCAAGCACATCCGTTTCAGTATCAGCCTCAGAGTCAGCAAGCACATCGGCTTCAGTCTCTGCGTCAGAATCAGCAAGCGCATCTGAGTCAGCTTCAGTATCTGCATCAGAATCAGCAAGTGCGTCAGCTTCAGCATCTGCATCAGAATCAGCAAGTGCCTCTGAGTCAGCATCTGCGTCAGAATCAGCAAGTACATCCGCTTCAGTATCTGCGTCAGCCTCAGCAAGTACATCCGCTTCAGTATCTGCGTCAGCCTCAGCAAGTGCCTCTGAGTCAGTTTCAACGTCAGAATCTATCTCTGTTTCAACTTCAATCTCTGAATCACTTTCAAACATTGTAAATCATTCAGAATCAGCTTCTACATCAGCATTCTTGAGTGCCTCTGAAAGCACAAGTGCTTCAACAAGTCTTTCAGCATCAACAAGTGTATCTGAGTCGTTGTCAGCTTCAGCAAGTGCCTCAGAGTCAGCAAGCACATCCGCTTCGGTATCTGCATCAGAATCAGCAAGCACATCCGCTTCGGTATCTGCATCAGAATCAGCAAGCGCATCCGTTTCAGTATCAGAGTCAGCTTCTACATCGACATTCTTGAGTGCTTCTGAAAGCACAAGCACTTCAACAAGTATTTCAACTTCATTGAGTACTTCAGCAAGTCTTTCAGCTTCAGCATCAACAAGTGCTTCAGTGTCAGCCTCAATGAGTGCATCAGAATCAACTTCTGAAGTGAAGGATCCTAACCACAAACGTGGTAGCCAAGCGCTTCCTAAGACTGGTGAGGAAAACTCATCATTAGGTATGGCCTTGGGTGCTTTGGCAACTGCAACTGGTCTTGGATTTCTTGCCAAACGTAAGAAAGATGAAGAAGAAAGTGAAGACTTCTAAATCCTAGTAAGTTTAATCATTATCTTCTAGCGAGATAATCAAATATCCCCTATCGATTAGAGAGATTTCCTAATTGGTAGGGGATTTTTTTAGTCTGATATTCTAAAAATACAAATAGTTTTAATAAGTCTTAGGGTTAGCATTATTATCGTATTTTTAGGGAAATGAAAGAAAGGATTAATCGCTAGAAAGCAATCTTGAAATGAGATTTTTTGCTTAATTTTATGATAAAATTGAAAGGAGTGTTTTAATCAAAAATAAATGGAGTATATATGTTTTTTAGAAGGAATGAAGGTCAATATCGTGAAACCGATCGTGTGACACGGTTTAAATTGGTTAAGTCAGGGAAGCACTGGCTTCGCGCGGCGACGTCGAATTTTGGTCTTTTCAAGGTGCTTAGAGGAGGTGTGGATACACCGTCTGTTGCTGCTCAGCAGGTAGAGGTGGAATCACCTGCCTTTTCAGGTCAGACAGTCCTCAAAGGAGTGCTTGCAACCGGGGCCTTGCTTGGCGGTTCTGTTGCGACTCACGTGGCTCATGCGGATGAAATGACTGATCAGCCGATTTTGGAAAGTGAAGCAGGAGCTAAGACTGATTTCTTGGCTGCATCTGATTCCGTTGTTCTTGGAAATATGGAGTCTGTGTCCAGTGTTCAAGAGAGTCAAGTAAATAGTCAAGAGTCATCAGAAACTGCGTCAAGTCAGACTTCGGAGGCTTCTTTGAGTGAGTCTTTATCACGCAGCCAATCGGTGTCTGCTTCTGAATTAGCTTCAAGATCGACATCCTTGTCATTGAGTGCCTCGCTTTCTGCTTCCTTGTCAGCTTCATTAACTTCTAAGTCGGAATCAGTAAGTCAGACGGATTCCTCTTCTCACAGTCAGTCTGAGAGTACGCTTAGAGAAAGTTCAGAGCATAGTGCAAGTGCATCTGTTCAGTCAGTTAGCAAGAGTGATAGTGGTAGCGACTCTAAAGTAGGGATGTCCCTTGTCAGCTCAGAGTCAACCTTGTTAAACGCTTCCTTGACATCTGAAGTGCAAACGAATCGCCAATTATCTGATACGGCGACTGGGCTACTAGCTGCCTCGGTTGTGGCTGATGCTGAGCGTTTAGAACAAGAAAAGCGTCTCAAAGATTTAGCCTTAGACATTTATACTTATAAAGCTCAAGCTGTTGATTTGCCAAATACGGATGCTGCTATTCTCAAGGGAGATAAATCTTTGGATGCCATTCGTGTCAGTCTGGCTGATCGTGATAGTGATGTGGCTCCTACGATTAGTCAGGCCCGTCAGGTTAGAAATAGTCTTGCCAATGCGGTGCTTCGTGCGACATCTGGTCAGCGTGATCCTCGTAATGGTTCTCGCATTGATGCTAATAGCAACCTCCGTGCACCCCAGTATAATTTAGGTCTAGCTAACAATGCCTTGATTTCTGTTTATAACTCTGACTACATCAATCAGGCTTATAATGTTGTTGAAACCATTCCTACACGAAATAGTATTAAAAGCATTGGTTACGCTTCTGGTAGTAATCGTGTGAATGGGATCAACGTACCTCAGACCTCTGCATTGAAAAATAGTGCAGTCGCCTTTAATATTGTGGGGACTGTTGGGCAGACAGAGGTCGTAACGCCTGGGAAAATTTATAATGTTTCTTTTGTAGTGACTAATACGGCTAGGCAGTCAGTGACACGTACGCTTCGTATTCAGGTTTTGCCACAAAATGATGGCATTCGAAACCCGATTACGGCTGTGACAACGGGGACCTATGTTAATGACACAAGTAATCTCGCTCAAGCCGAAAAAGATAAGGTTTGGGAGGCCTTTAAGACTGCTAACCCAAATATTGCCACTTCAAAGGATTTTAAATCTTATTCGGTTTCATCATCTGGTGTGGTGACTATTACTTATAAAGATAACACCACAAATGATGTGACGGCTCCAGTGAAGCGACTTGCAGCACCAACGGTTGAAACGAGATTATTGGACAAGGCTTACACGCAGACACCTGTAACGGTGACAGGAGCTGAGCCAGGTTCAACAGTCGTTCTATACAATAATGACGACGAAGTGGGAACAGCAGTGGCAGATGCTTCGGGTCAAGCGATTGTGACGCCGACAGTTAAGTTACAAACAGGTGGTGTAACAGCAAAAGCTCGCATCATGTATGATGATTATGCGGTATACTCAGATGCCAGCAATTCCGTGGCTGTAACGGACGGAACTCGTCCTGAAGTGACGGCCAAGTTGACTGTCGATGGTGTGGAACCTAAGTCTACGCCTCTCGAAGGTGGTGGGAAAAACTATACCATCTATGCTGGCGATGATGCTGTTTTGACTTTCACGGCTACAGATGACAGTGGCAAGCTTAAAGAAATGAAAGTCGTTGCAAGAGCCGACTTGAATGACAATGCCTTGAACGGAAATTTCTTTGGTAGTAGCCAGTATGGAACAGGTAATATTGCACCGATTACGGGAGATATCACAGCAACGAGTGACAATCCTGCAACCATCACAGCGACCATTCATTTGAAAGATGATCTTTACCATTCCTTCCGAAACACATGGCAACGTAATGTTGCTGCTATCGACAATGCATCAAATATGAACCGTCCAAATGGCTTGGGTGAGATTCGTATTGCTCAGGGTCGCTTGTCAGATCGTACACCGGGTGTGGCACCGACAAGCACTATTCAGGTGACCAGCCTGACTTCCTTAACAGATGCAGATAAGAGTAAGATTATTGCGGCAGTGTCGGCCTTGAATCCAGAGGTTGCCAACCGTATTAAATCTTATACGGTTAATAGTGATGGTACGGTAACGATTACTTATAAAGATAGTACGACCAATGTTGTGACGGTGAAATTGTCGGATAGTGATTACAGCGAGTCAGTGTCGCAAAGTGCCAGTCAGTCTAAGCAGGAATCTATTTCTCAAAGTCGAAGTGAGTCCGCTAAGCAGTCTGCGTCGACCAGTCTTTCATTGAGCACGGTTGCCTCAAAAAGTATCTCAAGTTCTTTGAGTGAATCGTTGAAGACAAGCCAATCTCGAAGCCAATCCGCTTCAACGAGTGCATCTTTGAGTGCTGAAAAATCAACGAGTGTCTCAAGTTCCTTGAGTGAATCCTTGAAGACCAGCGTTTCACAAAGTCAGTCAGCCTCAACGAGTGCGTCTTTGAGTACCGTGAAATCAGCGAGTGTTTCAAGTTCCTTGAGTGAGTCCTTGAAGACGAGCGTTTCACAAAGTCAGTCAGCCTCAACGAGTGCGTCTTTAAGTGCTGAGAAATCGGCGAGCGTTTCAAGTTCCTTGAGCGAATCCTTGAAGACAAGCCTCTCACAAAGTGAATCCGCTTCAACAAGTGCGTCTTTGAGTGCCGTGAAGTCAGCGAGTGTCTCAAGTTCCTTGAGTGAGTCTTTGAAGACCAGCGTTTCACAAAGTCAGTCGGCATCAACGAGTGAGTCTTTGAGTACCGTGAAATCTGAGAGCGTTTCAAGTTCCTTGAGTGAGTCTTTGAAGACTAGCGTTTCTCAAAGTCAGTCAGCCTCAACGAGTGCTTCTTTGAGTACCGAGAAATCAGCGAGTGTTTCAAGTTCCTTGAGTGAGTCCTTGAAGACGAGCGTCTCACAAAGTAAATCTGCTTCAACAAGTGTTTCTTTGAGTACCGTGAAATCTGAGAGCGTTTCAACCTCCTTGAGTGAATCCTTGAAGACTAGCATCTCACAAAGTGAATCCGCTTCAACAAGCGCGTCTTTGAGTGCTGAGAAATCAGCGAGTGTTTCGAGTTCATTAAGTGAGTCTTTGGAGACGAGTGTATCACAAAGTGAATCAGCATCAACAAGTGCGTCTGTCTCAGAATCACAGTCAGTAAGTGAATCAATTTCAGAATCACAGTCAGTGTCTAATTCCGAGTCAGCTTCAGAGAGTGAGTCAACGTCAACATCACAGTCTGAATCGAACTCAGAATCAGCCTCAGAAAGTGCCTCTGTATCAGAATCACAATCGGTTTCAAACTCAGAGTCAGCCTCAGAGAGCGAGTCGACGTCAGCTTCACAATCCGAATCAAATTCAGTCTCTGCTTCAGTAAGTGAATCAATTTCAGAATCACAATCTGTTTCAAACTCAGAATCAGCTTCAGAAAGTGCATCAGTTTCAGAATCACAGTCTGTTTCAAACTCAGAATCAGCTTCAGAGAGTGCGTCAGTTTCAGAATCACAGTCTGAATCAACCTCAGAGTCAGCGTCAGTAAGTGCTTCTGTATCTGAATCACAGTCTGCTTCAACTTCCGAGTCAGCGTCAGTAAGTGCCTCAGTGTCAGAGTCACAATCAGTGTCAAACTCAGAGTCAGCTTCGGAGAGTGAATCAACGTCAACATCACAGTCTGAATCTAACTCCGAGTCAGCATCAGAGAGTGCCTCAGTGTCTGAATCACAATCTGTTTCAACTTCAGAGTCCGCATCTGTAAGTGCGTCAATTTCAGAATCACAATCTGTATCTAATTCAGAATCATCGTCAGAAAGTGCATCAGTAAGCGAATCACAATCATTGTCTAATTCAGAATCATCGTCAGAAAGTGCGTCAGTTTCAGAATCACAATCATTGTCTAATTCCGAGTCAGCGTCAGCAAGTGCGTCAATTTCTGAATCACAATCCGCTTCAACTTCAGAATCAGCATCAAAGAGTGCATCAGTAAGCGAATCACAATCAGTCTCAAACTCCGAATCAGCGTCAGAGAGTGCGTCAGTTTCAGAATCACAATCCGCTTCAACGTCAGAGTCAGCGTCAGTAAGTGCATCAATTTCAGAATCACAATCTGTATCAAATTCTGAATCCGCTTCAGAAAGTGCGTCAGTTTCTGAAGCACAGTCTGCTTCAACGTCAGAGTCAGCGTCAGTAAGTGAATCAATCTCTGAATCACAATCTGCTTCAACCTCAGAGTCAGCATCAGTAAGTGAATCAATCTCTGGATCACAATCTGCTTCAACGTCAGAGTCCGCCTCAGTAAGTGCGTCAATTTCAGAATCACAATCAGTCTCAAATTCCGAATCAGCCTCAGAAAGTGCCTCAGTTTCAGAATCACAGTCTGCTTCAACCTCAGAATCAGCCTCAGAGAGTGCCTCAGTTTTAGAATCACAGTCTGCTTCAACTTCCGAGTCAGCGTCAGTAAGTGCCTCTGTCTCAGAATCGCAATCAGTGTCAAACTCAGAATCAGCATCAGAAAGTGCGTCAGTTTCTGAATCACAATCAGTATCTAATTCAGAATCAGCCTCAGAGAGTGCCTCAGTTTCAGAATCACAGTCTGCTTCGACCTCAGAGTCAGCGTCAGTAAGTGAGTCAATTTCTGAATCACAATCGGTTTCAAACTCAGAGTCAGCGTCAGTAAGTGAGTCAATTTCAGCATCACAGTCTGTATCAAATTCCGAATCAGTCTCAGAGAGCACATCAGTGTCTGAGTCACAATCAGTGTCAAACTCAGAGTCAGCTTCTGTAAGTGAATCAGTCTCAGAATCACAATCAGTGTCTAACTCAGCATCAGCATCAGAGAGTGCTTCAGTATCTGAGTCACAATCAGTGTCTAATTCCGAGTCAGCGTCAGTAAGTGAATCAATCAGTGAGTCACAATCACTCTCAAATTCAATTTCAGCATCTGAAAGTGCGTCAACATCGACATCGCAATCAATCTCAAGTTCCGAGTCAGCCTTAACAAGTGAGTCAGTCTCAGAATCACAATCAGTGTCAAACTCAGAATCAGCCTCAGTAAGTGAATCAATCTCAGAATCACAATCAGTGTCAAACTCAGAGTCAGCTTCATTAAGTGAATCAATCTCAGAATCACAGTCTGTCTCTAATTCTGAATCCGCTTCAGAAAGTGCATCAGTTTCTGAGTCACAGTCAGTGTCTAATTCCGAGTCAGCCTCAGAGAGTGAGTCGACATCAGCCTCACAATCAGAATCTAACTCAGTTTCAGCGTCAGAAAGTGCGTCAACTTCGGCTTCACAATCAGTCTCAAATTATGAGTCAGCGTCAGTAAGTGAGTCAGTCTCAGAATCACAGTCAGTGTCAAACTCAGAATCAGTGTCAGAAAGTGCGTTAGTTTCTGAATCACAATCCGCTTCAACTTCAGAGTCAGCCTCAGTAAGTGAATCAATTTCAGAATCACAATCAGTGTCTAACTCAGAGTCAGCGTCAGAAAGTGAATCCATTTTAGAATCACAATCAGTGTCTAACTCAGAGTCAGCGTCAGAAAGTGAATCAATCTCAGAATCACATTCTGCTTCAAACTCCGAGTCAGCGTCAGTAAGTGAATCCATTTCAGAATCACAGTCTGTCTCAAACTCAGAATCAGCATCAGAAAGTGCATCAGTGTCTGAGTCACAGTCTGCTTCAAACTCCGAATCAGCGTCAGTAAGTGCTTCAATTTCAGTTAGTGTGTCTGTATCATTGAGTACGTCAAGTTCATTGAGTGCTTCTGCATTTGAAAGCCAGTCTCAAGCCTTTAGTGCTTCAATTTCTGCGATTATTTCAACTGTTGAATCTATTTCGAACTCAGCTTCAAGCTTCATTTCAGCTAGTGAGTCGCTTTCGACATCTAACTCAGCATCATTTAGTGAGTCGGCGTCATTGAGTACATCTGTTTCAGGATCACAATCAGTCTCTAATTCCGAGTCAGCCTCAGAGAGTGCATCGGTGTCTGAATCACAGTCTGTCTCAAACTCCGAGTCAGCATCAGTAAGTGAATCCATTTCAGAATCACAATCAGTCTCTAATTCCGAGTCAGCCTCAGTGAGCGCATTTGAGTCAGCTTCTACATCAGCATCCTTGAGTGCCTCTGAAAGCACAAGTGCTTCAACAAGTATTTCAACTTCGTTGAGTATATCAGCAAGTCTTTCAGCCTCAACAAGTGTATTTGAGTCATTGTCTGCGTC
>OKVI01001001.1_pt1 | contig 12969 bp, 8 predicted proteins | sample 1607001 | NCBI WGS metagenome assembly OKVI01 (sample SAMN03281018, study PRJEB24777) | human gut metagenome | isolation source: fecal sample PR128 from 1 month old male Malay infant, vaginal delivered...
GTCGACCGGGTCATGGCATCCGGGTTCAACGGCGTCATCGTCATGGTCTCCAACCCGGTCGACGTCATGGCATGGTACGCGTGGAAACGCTCCGGCCTGCCGCGCACCCAGGTGCTGGGCACGGGAACCGCGCTGGACACCTCGCGTCTCAAGACCATCATCGGTGAGGAGACCGGGCTGGACCCGCGCAACGTCGGCGGTTTCGTGATGGGCGAGCACGGCGATTCGCAGTTCACCGCATGGTCGACCGTCTCGCTCGGCGGCAAGCCGTTCGCGCGATTCCTGAGCGACAACGCCGACCGATTCTCATCCGTCTCCACGCATGAGATCGAAGAGAAGACCCGTACGCGAGGCAACGAGATTGTCGCGGCGAAGGGCGGCACGAACTTCGGCATCGCCTCGACGGTGGCCGGCATCGTGCAGACCATCCTTTGGGACGAACGCCGCATCGTGCCGGTATCGACCCTGCTCGACGGCGAATACGGCGAACGCGACGTGTTCCTCGGCGTGCCGACCGAGCTGCGTGCCAACGGCGCCAACGAGATTGTCGAGCTGGAACTTGCCGACGACGAGCTCGCCAAGCTGCATCATTCCGCGGAGCTGGTCCGCTCCTACTGCGAAGGGCTGCTGTAGCCGCAGACCGGCACGATTCTTTTTCCCCCTGACAGGCTTTACGGAGAAACGCCATGACCAACCCTGAACAGCGACTCATCGTCACCGACCTCGACGGCACGCTGCTGCATGACGCCCCCACCTTCGAGGAGCGGTTTATCACGCAGCGCAGCATTGACACAGTCAAACGCATGCACGATGCCGGTTACCGGTTCGCGGTGGCGACCGCCCGTCCGGTGAGCACCGGCTTCGAGTACGCGGGTAAGTTGCCGGTCGACGCGTACATTTATCTCAACGGTGCCCTGATTGATTTCGCGCCCGAACGTTCCGATTACGATCTGCTCACCTCGGGGCGGCTCCCCTCCGACGGGCATCTGCTGAAGGTCGGCTTCTCCTCCGCACGGGCCTGCGAGGTGTGCCGGTATCTGCTCGACGAGATACCCGGCCTCAGCCTCGGCGTCGTCATGGATGACGTGCGCTACACGAACTTCGACGTGAGCGTGTACTGGAAGACACAGACTTGGCAATTCACCGATTTCACCGACGTCCCCGACGGTATCGCCGACAAGATCATTATCTTCCCCAAGTCGGAGCAATGGGCACATCTGAAGACGCTGGTTCCGCCCGATTTCGACGTGGCGATCTCCGAAGGCTCGATGTGGATGCTGATGAATCCGCTGGCGAACAAGCGGCAGGCGTTGAAAACGCTGTGCGAGCGCATGGACGTGCGGCTCGACGGTACCGTCAGTTTCGGCGATGACCTTATCGACATCGGCATGATGACGACATCGGAAACGGGCGTGGCGGTCGCCAACGCGAACCCCGAGGTCATCAAGATCGCCGACGAGATCTGCCCGCCCAACAACGATGACGGCGTCGCGCAATGGATCGAACGGCATCTGCTGGCATGACGGCGGACAGCTCCGGGCTCGGCACGAAACCGGTCGCGCGGCTCGCCCTGACGATGTCGGTTCCGACCATCGTCGCGCAGGCGGCGAACGCCTCATACACCATCATCGACCGACTATTCATCGGGCATATCCCCGAGGTCGGCGACGCCGCGATGACCGGCGTCGGCATCTGCTTCCCGATCCTGCTGGCCGTCACCGCGTTCGCGTCGCTGATCGGCGCGGGCGGCGCGCCGAGGGCGTCCATCGAACTGGGTCGCGGCAATTTCAAGAAGGCCGAACGCATCCTGGGCACCAGCGCGGCGTTCCTCGTGGCCATCGCCCTGACGCTCACCGTCATCCTGCAGGCGACGAAGGAGCCGGTGCTGCGCGCTTTCGGAGCCAGCGATGCCAACATCGGATATGCGGTCGACTTCATCACCATCTACCTGGTCGGCACGGTGTTCGTGCAGCTCACACTCGGACTCAACAACTTCATCTCCGCGCAGGGCAAGACCACCATCGCGATGACCTCGGTGCTGATCGGCACCGGCACCAGCATCATCCTCGACCCGGTGTTCATCTTCGTGCTCGGCTGGGGCGTAAAGGGCGCGGCCGTCGCGAACGTGATCGCCCAGTTGATCTCATCGGTGTGGATCATCCTGTTCCTCGCCTCCGGGCGCAGCGCCATCCGGTTGAGGCCGTCCAACATCCGCTTCAATCGAGTCATCGTGCCGATCCTGACCCTCGGGTTAGCGCCGTTCATCATGCAGATCACCGAATGCCTCATCAACGTGGTGTTCAACGTCGGGCTGCAACGATACGGCGGTGACGACTATGTCACGTCAATGACCATCATCACCTCGCTCATGCAGGTGGTCAGTGTGCTGACCAACGGTTTCCAGCAGGGCATCCAGCCGATCATCGGGTTCAACTTCGGTGCCCGGCGCATGGATCGCGTGCGGCAGGCCATCCGCGTGGCATTCATCGCGCAGATCACTTCGGCCACGGTGCTGGTGTCGCTTCTTGCCGCATTCCCAAACGTGTTCGCCGCATGGTTCACGTCGTCGCCGGAAGTCATCGGCATCGTGACCCGCATGATGCCGGTCTTCGTCGCCGGATGGGGCGTGTTCGGCATCCAGATGGGCGCGCAGTGCGCCCTTGTCGGCATGGGGCAGGCCAAGCAGTCCGTGTTCCTGGCGATCTTCCGCAAGATCATCATGCTGGTGCCGCTCGCCCTGACACTGCCTCACTGGATCGGAGTGACCGGCATCTTCCTCGCCGAGCCGATCTCCGACGCGACTTCCGGCATCGTCGCGGGCATCCTGTTCTACGTCACCTACCGTTCGCTGACACGGGGCAGGATCGCGGATGATGCCAAGAACCGGTGAAGGCGGCGCCCGCCGTATTGCCGGCTGCCAATGCTCATTGGGGGGCATGTTCGTGCAATGGTGTCATGGGAAGGAGGCGGGAGCGCCCGGACCGGGCGAGCACCGGCTTGATGTCGAAGCAGACATGATGACGATGCGTTCATATCATCAGACGAGGATGCGGGTTCCGGCAATACTGGCGGTCTTAGCCATGATACTGGTTTTTGCCGGATGCGGCGGTCGGGTCGTTTCCGTGGCCTGTGACGCCGGCGTGCAGTACGGCAATCTCAGCGATGCCGTCGCTGCATCGGATAGTCACCGTTGCCACGATTGACAGGATGAAGCAAGCCGATGGCGACCAACAGGATCTGTATGACATGACGCTGAAATCTGGACGCGTCTCAAGGGGTCTGTGGAAGGTAGTGATATCACGGTCACCGTCAATCTTGGATGCGAAGGAGCGGGCGCCAAGGACGATTTCATCGCGAAATATGGTGCGGAGACCAAGATCATTGTCCTGCTCGCCAAACGGACGATGGAGCCTATCAGCTCTCTAATCTGACCCAAGGTATCCGGCGATACGATGACACGGCCTTCAAGGAGTGTCGGACGCCGTAGCGTAGTTTGTGATGACCACCCCAGTCGTCCTACGCGCCTCATTAGCCCGTTCCATCTCCTATCTCGATTTTGAGGGGTTGATTCCGGCGTCCCGGAACATCTATCTGCGTTTCAAGGGGTTGCCTGAATGCGGTACCCGGAGTATATCGGGGTGTTCAGCATTGGAATCATGCGGTTCCCATGGTGTTTATACTCGGGCACCAACCCCTCGAAACGCAGTTAGATGTCTGAGCGAGCCTCAATCAACCCCTCGAAACGAAGATAGCCCTCGAATCAGTCGGTCATCGTTTGAACGACGAATGTGCAGCACTGTCAAGCACGCCGATGAGCAAGCCTGCCAGCGCCGGAATGATCCATCCCAGCTGGAATTGCTGCAGCGGCAGCATGTTCAATATGGCCTCTAGCCATGGCAGGGAGCCGCCGAATACCGTGACGATGCTCGCCAGACATGTGGCGAACGACACGATGGCCACCAGCAGTACCATCCAGAAGTACACGCGCGGGAAATGAGCGGCGAGGATTCGATGGGTCAATGCGAGCGTCACCAACACGATGGCAATCGGATACAATGCGGCGAGCACGGGCACGGACACCTTGATGATCATGCTGAGTCCGGCGTTGGACACCACGAAACTGAACACGGTGAACAGTGCCTGCCATGCGCGATAGCTCACGCGGCGACCGGCGACGGTGGCGAATCGCGTGTGGAAGTATGTGGCACACGTGCAGATCAGACCCGTGCAGACATTCAGACAGGCGATGACGAACACGATGCCCAAAAATACCATGCCGAACGTGCCGAACAACGAGGCCGTGAGATTGGTGAGTATGGTCGCGCCTGTATCGGTCGCTGGATTGACCGAGGCAATGCTCCCGGACACGACACCCACATAGCCGAGCACCGCATAGATCACGATCAGCAGGATCCCGGTGCCGAGACCGGCGTACGCGGTCTCCCGACGAATAAGCGTGTTGTCGGTGACATGCATGGCGCGGACGTTCGCCGAAATCACGATGCCGAAGTACAAAGCAGCTAGCAGATCCATGGTTTGATAGCCGTCCAGGAAGCCCCGGGACGCCTGATGCACCGCATAATCGCCTGTCGGTTGCGTCGGTGTTACCGCACCATGCGCCAGGCAGGCTATGAACAGCACTGCGATGAACGCCAACAGCAGCGGCCCCATGAACCGTCCCAACACGGCCGACAGTTTCTCGGGATGCTGGGCCAGCAGGAAAGCCACGGCGAAGAACACCAGCGAGTACGCCAGCTGCGTCGTCCAGCCGCCCCATCCAGTGCGGGAGGGCAGGAATGGCGCCACCATCATCTCGTATGACGTGGTCGCCGTGCGTGGGATGGCGAAGCACGGGCCGATGGTGAGCATGATCGCCACGCCGAGCAGCGAGGCGAACGCCGGGGACACACGACGGGCGAGCTCGTCGAAGCCACCCGCGAACGTGACGGCGAGCACGCCGAGAATCGGAAGGCCGACCGCCGAGACGATGAACCCGATGATGGCGGGAACGGTGGCAGCGCCCGCCTGCGCCCCAACGAACGGGGGAAAGATGAGGTTGCCCGCACCGAAGAACATCGAGAAGAACGTGAACGCCATGACGAGGCGTCCGGAGAACGGGAGACGGCGCCGACCGCCGGATTCGGCGGTGTTGATGTCTGTTGGTATGGGAGTCGTTGCCATAACGGTACTGCTTTCTGTTGCGGCGGCTCGGCGCCTGTCTTCTCGGCACCTGTTTCGGACTCGGTCCCCGGCGGTCGGCATGAATCCACCCGCGTCGGGTGGCCCGACCCGTGATAAGCCCATGGCAGCGCAGTTTAACACATTGCTGTGCGTTGGGGAATAGGTCAGTGGCGGGCGGTCGCCCATGCCGCCGTGGAATGCGCGTGCGCGAGCATCATGCCGATCACGGCCAGCAGACAAGCCAGAGCGACCATGAGGATGATGTCCTCATGTCCTTTCGACTGTAGCGCCGCGCCCGTCAGCGCTCCGAGAAACATGGCCAATACAGCGACGGCGCGCCGGCCGAGTTTTGACATCTCATGGCCGTGGGCGGATGTGTCGGCGACGATGCCGGTCACGGTCATCGTCAGCACGGTCGTCGGCAGGTCGGGCACCGCGAGCCGCCGGGCAGTGGAGTTCTGGATGCCCATCGCGGGGGCGATCAGCACGATCAGCATCAGATGATGGACGTCGATGTGGCGGGCGGTGGGGAAGTTGAGGCTCGGCTGCGATGACGCCTGCATACTGCCCATGCCCAGAGCCGGTTCCGCGGAATAGTGGTTCAGCAGGTACAGTCCGATCAGCGCGGCGAGGATGAACGCGGCCTGCACGATCGACGAGATCAGCAGATGGCGGGCCCGGTGTTCTCCGAACCGGCGTATGATGCGGCCTCCGATGAACGCGCCGAAGGCGAAGCACACCAATGTCAGCGCCGATGTCCACCAGACGAACCCCTGTGCGTGGGCGAGCGCGAAGCCAAGGAAGACGATGTTGCCGGTAACGTTCGCCACGAACACATGTCCCAAGGCCAGGTAGCTCAGTGCATCGACCAGACCGGCGATGAACGTCATCAGCACCATGGCGGGGGAGAGCAGTCCGTATTCGTCATCCTTGCGGGGAATCAGCGTGCGTCCTGCCTCTGCCAGATGCAAGTTCATGTGGTTGACGGTCCTTCTGTTTGTAGTTTCTGCTTGAGTGATGCGCTGGCGCATGTTCGCGACGAGAGAAATCCCCTTCGGCATGATACACGAAGGGGCGTCATTCACGGCCTTCCCGGTTTCGACATGGCGTTCGTGTGCGGTCTAGCAGTGTATCACGTGAAAAGCCCCCGGCCGTTATCGGGTCGGGGGCTTCTCACGATTATGTGGTCAGGCGTATGTCACGCTTGACCGGTCGGTCTCAGGCGTTCACGCGGTCGATGCCGGACTGCACGTCGGCCAGCACGGAATCCCAGGACTTGATGAAGGCGGCGACACCGTCGGCCTCCAGCTTGTCGGTGACGTCCTTGAGGTTGATGCCCAGCTCGGCCAGCTTGTCGATGACGGCGTGGGACTCCTCGTAGGTGCCCTCGATGGACGGAGCGCCGTTGCCGTGATCGGCCAGAGCGTTCAGGGTCTTCTCGGGCATCGTGTTGACGATGTGCTTGGCAACGAGCTCGTCGACGTACTTGCAGTCGGAGTAGGCGGCGTTCTTGGTGCCGGTGGAGGCCCACAGCGGACGCTGGACCTTGGCGCCCTTGGCGGCCAGGTCAGCCCAGCGAGGATCGGCGGCGAACTTCTTCTCAAAGAGCTCGTAGGCGAGGCGGGCGTTGGCGACAGCGGCCTTGCCCTCAAGGGCCTTGGCCTCATCGGAGCCGTTGGCTTCAAGCAGCTTGTCGACCGCGGTGTCCACGCGGGAGACGAAGAAGGAGGCGACGGAGCCGATGTGCTTCAGGTCGTGGCCGTTGGCGGCAGCCTGGGCGATGCCCTCGATGTAGGCGTCGATGACCTGCTCGTAGCGCTCCAGCGAGAAGATCAGGGTGACATTGACGGAGATGCCCTTGGCGAGGGTGGCGGTGATGGCCGGCAGGCCTTCCAGGGTCGCCGGGATCTTGATCATCGCGTTCGGGCGGTTGACCTTCTCCCACAGCTCGACGGCCTGCTTCTCGGTGTTCTCGGTGTCGTGGGCCAGACGCGGGTCGACCTCGATGGAGACACGGCCGTCGACGAAGTCGGTGGCCTCGGCGATCTCGCGGAAGATGTCGGTGGCGTTGCGCACATCGGTGGTGGTGAGCTCGCGCACGGCGGTCTCGACGTCGACCTTGCCGAGTTCCTTGAGCTGGGCGTCGTACGGGCCGACCTGGCTCAGGGCCTTCTGGAAGATGGACGGGTTGGTGGTCACACCGACGACGTTCTTGTCCTTGATGAGCTCCTGCAGGGAGCCGGACTCGATACGGGTGCGGGACAGGTCGTCCAGCCAGATCGAGACGCCGTTGTCGGACGTGCGCTGAGTTGCTTCAGTCATATTGTTTTCTCCTTTGATTCCGTAATGGAACAAATCTTCAATGGCGCCCCTCCCGCGAGGGGCTTGTCGGCCGTGCCGACCGGGAGGGAGCCGCCCGCCGCGTATTCGCCTCGGCGGGCGGCTCCCGATGGATCACTTGGCGGCTTCGGCTTCCGCGATGGACGCCTTGGCGGCCTCGACCACGTGCTCGGCGGTGATGCCGAGGTCGATCATGTTCTGCGCGCCATCGCCCTGCAGACCGAACTGCTCGATGGAGACGGGCTTGCCGTAGGAGCCGAGGTACTTGTACCACGGCATCGCCACGCCGGCCTCGACGGACACGCGGGCCTTGACGGAAGCGGGAAGCACGGCTTCCTTGTACTCGGCGTCCTGCTCCTCGAACCATTCCATGGACGGCACGGACACGACGCGAGCCTTGACGCCCTCACCGGCCAGGGTCTTCGCGGCGTCGACGGCCCACTGGACCTCGGAACCGGAAGCCATGAGGATGACGTCCGGGGTGCCCTCGGTGTCGACCAGGACGTAAGCGCCCTTGCGCACGCCGTCCTTGGCCTTGGCGGCGGTCTCGGCGAGCACCGGGACGCCCTGACGGGTCAGCACCATGGCGCCGGGCAGCGTGTTCTTCTTCTCGAAGAAGTAGCGGTAGGCCTCGGCGGTCTCGAAGGCGTCAGCCGGGCGGATGACCTCAAGCTGCGGGATGGCGCGGAAGGAGGCAAGGTGCTCGACCGGCTGGTGGGTCGGGCCGTCCTCACCGACGGCGACGGAGTCGTGCGTCCACACGTACAGGTTCGGGATCTCCATGAGGGCGGCCAGACGGACGGCGGAGCGCTCGTAGTCGGAGAACATGAAGAAGGTGCCGCCGAACGGACGGGTGTGGGAGCCCAGCAGGATGCCGTTGGTGATGCAGCCCATCGTGAACTCGCGCACGCCGAAGTGCAGCTGACGTCCGAACTCGTTGCAGACCGGCCACTGCTTGGTGGCGCACTCCGCAGGAGCGAAGGTGGCGGCACCCTTGAGGTCGGTCTTGTTGGAGCCGCCGAGGTCGGCGGAGCCGCCCCACAGTTCCGGCATGACGGCCGCGATGGCGTTGAGGACGGAGCCGGAGGCGCCACGGGTGGCGACCTTCTTGCCGACCTCGAAGGTGGCCTCAAGATCGTCGAGGGCCTTGTCGAAGCCTTCCGGCAGCTCGCCGGCCTTCAGACGGTCGTACAGGGCGGCCTTGTCCGGGTTGGCCTTGCGCCAGGCGTCGAACTTCTCGTCCCATTCCTTGTGGGCTTCCAGACCGCGCTCGGCGACCTTGCGGGCGTGGGCGAGGGCTTCCTCGTCGACGTGGAAGGACTCTTCGGGGTCGTAGCCGAGCAGCTTCTTGAGGCCGGCGACGGCTTCGGCGCCCAGCTTGGAGCCATGGGAGGACGGGTCGTTGGTCTTGCCCGGGGTCGGCCATGCGATCAGGGAGTGGACCTTGATGAGCTTCGGCTGGTCAGGCGCGGCCTTCTCGGCCTTGGCGATGACCTCGGCCAGACCCTCGATGTCCTCCTTGTAGGAGCCGTCGGGCTGGATGAAGCTGAATTCGTCGGTGTACCAGCCGTAGGCCTGGAAGCGCTTGAGCACGTCCTCGGCCAGCACCAGGTTGGTGTCGCCTTCGATCTGGATGCGGTTGGCATCGAAGATTACGGTGATGTTGCCGAGCTTCTGGTTGGCGGCAAGAGCGGCGGCTTCGCCGGAGATACCTTCCTCGATGTCGCCTTCACCGCAGATGGCCCAGATCTTGTGGTAGAACGGGGACTCTTCCTTCGGGGTCTCCGGGTCGAGCAGGCCGCGCTGGAAGCGTTCGCCGTAGGCGAAGCCGATGGCGGAGGCAAAGCCCTGACCCAGCGGGCCGGTGGTCATTTCGATGCCTGGGGTCAGACCGTACTCGGGGTGGCCCGGGGTGCGGGTGTCCGCGCCGCCGCGGAAGTGCTTGAGGTCGTCCAGAGTGACGCCGTAGCCGGAGAAGTACAGCTGGACGTACTGGGTGAGCGAAGCGTGGCCACCAGAAAGGATGAAGCGATCGCGGCCTTCCCAGTTGGGGTCGTTCGGATCATGCTTGATGAAATGCTGGTAGAGGGTGTAGGCGACGGGCGCCAGGGAGACGGGGGAACCGGGGTGGCCGCTTCCAGCCTTCTCAACCGCGTCGGCCGACAGGACCTTGGCCATGTTGATGGCGCGCTCGTCCAGTTCGGTCTCCTTGAATTCGGTCATGGATGTACTTTCCTTCCAATACTTCGGGCACCACGCATTTCGGCTTATGCCGCGCCATGCATGCCCTCACATTGCAATCCCATACTAACGTTGTGAACAGACTTAATGGTTCGATTTTGGCGTGTTTTGGTAGATTTTGTTATGTTAGCGCTCACAACTTGTGACCGACTCATGCCGGCGGCTGCGTCATGAAATCATCTGATAACGAACGCGTTAGCACTCAAGGGCAAAGAGTGCTAATACTGGGTACGTCATCGTTCGACCGACCCCACTCCGGGAGTGTCGGGCGTGTCGTGAATACGGGAAAGCCGTGAAGGCGTGAATGCCGGGGAAGAACAGGAGGAGACATGGCGCAACCACGACGCATGGTGGTGCTTCGCGCCATCGTGGAGGATTACATTCGATCCCAGGAGCCGATAGGATCGGCCGCTCTGACGAAGAAGCACGACCTCGGCGTCAGCTCGGCGACCATCCGCAACGACATGGCGTCCCTCGAGGAAGAGGGGTATCTCATCCAGCCCCACACGTCCTCGGGCCGCATCCCGACGGAGAAGGGCTACCGGTACTTCGTGGACCGCCTGTCCACCGTCGTCCCCCTCTCCGACGCGCAGCGCAAGGGAATCGCGGCGTTCCTGTCCGGATCCGTCAGCCTGCAGGACACGTTGCAGCGCGCGGCCAGACTGCTTTCCCACATAACCGGTCAGGTGGCCGTGGTCGCCTCCCCGTCCCCGGCCAAGGCGAAGGTGCTGCGCGTGCAGATCGTCCCCGTCTCATCCACGTTGCTGCTGATCGTGGTCATCACCGACGCCGGCAACGTCGCACAGCATACGCTCGCCCTGTCGCCCCAGCCGACGGATATCACGCTCGCCGACGTGGGATCCGTCGTGAACGGAGCCTGCCTCGGGCTCACCTTCGCGCAGGCTGCCGAACGGGTCCGTTCCCTCAAGTCGTCGCGGCGGGAATCCGTTGCGCTGCTTGAAGGGCTGGCGCAGGTGTTCGAGGCGATGGGAGACAACGAAAGGTCCAGTGAACTGTATATGGCCGGCGCGTCGCACCTGGCCCATCGGCGTGACATCGCCGACATGGCACCGCTGTTCGACGCGCTGGAGGAGCAGATCGTGCTGATGAAACTCATGAGCGCGCTTTCGGAGGACACCGACGCCTATGGGGTCGGTGTAGCCATCGGTTCGGAGACGCACACGCCGGAACTGCTGCATGCTTCGGTGGTCACCAGCGGCTATGGAAACTCGCCGGCATCCCGGACGGAACCGGCGGAATCGGACGCGGGACATGAAGACGGCGGTGGATCCGCGCTTGGCGGCACGGCGCATGCCAATACGGCTCAGACCGGCATGGCGGGGGAGCCCCGCATAACGGATGACGCCGACGCGGAGCCCGGCAAAATGGACGATGGCGATAGCGTCGCGATGCCATCTCTCGACGGCGGGTCGGGCGGATCCAGCGGGCCGGTGGCCTTCGTCGGCTCCATCGGGCCGACGCACATGGACTATGCCGCGACCATAGCCGCCGTACGTGCCGTGGCCCGGTACCTGACCCGTGCGATATCGTCGTACGATGACGGCGACGGCAACTGACTGAGCCTTATGGCACAATAGCTCCCCGAACACCAACAAGAAAGAACGAGCAGTGGCAGATTACTACGAGGTGCTGGGCGTCGACAAGTCGGCCAGCGACGATGAGATCAAAAAAGCGTATCGCAAGATGAGCCGCAAGTATCATCCCGATATCGCCGGCCCCGAATACGAAGACAAGTTCAAGGAAGTGAACAACGCCTACGCGGTGCTCTCCGACCCCGACAAGCGCCGCATGTACGATTCCGGCGTGGACCCCAACGACCCCAATGCTAGCGGATTCGGCGGCGCATCGGGATTCGGCATGGGTGACATGTCCGACATCTTCGGCCAGTTCTTCGGAGGAGCGTTCAGCGGCGGCTCGCAGGGCCCCGTTCCCCGCACCCAGCCGGGTCGCGACGCGCTGGCGAGCGCCACCATCGATCTTAAGACGGCGGTCTTCGGCGGCACCACGCACATCAAGATCAATACTTTCGGTCTGTGCCAGCAGTGCGGGGGCTCGGGCACCGCCAACGGTTCTCAGCCCACCACCTGCCCGGACTGCCACGGCCAGGGGTTCCGGCAGAAGGTCGTGCGCACGATGCTCGGCCAGATGATGACCTCCGCGCCCTGCGAGCGGTGCGAGGGGCACGGAACGGTGATCTCCGACCCCTGCCCGTCCTGCATGGGGCACGGCCGCGTCCGGACATCGCGCGAGGTGGGGATCTCGGTTCCCGCTGGCATCGCGGACGAATCGCGCATACGCCTCGCCCATCAGGGCGAGGTCGGTGAAGGCGGCGGCGCGGCCGGCGACTTGTACGTCGACGTGCGCATCAAGGCCGACAAGTGCTTCACCCGCAGCGGCGACGACCTGCATTGCTGGATTCAGGTGCCGATGAGCTGGGCCGCATTGGGTCACGACATGGAGATCGACACCTTCGACGGCAAGCAGAAGGTGACCGTGCCGGCCGGATGCCAGCCCGAGGAGACGATTGTCCTGAAGAACCTGGGCGTCACCAAGCTGCGCCAATCCGGCGAGCGCGGCGATCTCGTCGCCCATGTCAACGTGCACATCCCGACCAAGCTGACCGACTCGGAGCGTTCGCTCATCGAGCAGTTCGCGGCCAGCCACGACGCCTCGGCGTCGCACGTCGCGCAGAGCTCGCGCCCCGCCACCGGCAGCCAGCGCAAGGGGTTTTTCAGTAAGTTGAAGGACGCGCTGAGCTGAATTCGGCTATGCTCGTCCATGCTCGGCAGCGCTCGTCATTCGCGCCGATCAGCGGCTTCGGCATTGAAAAGGGCTTTCAGACACTCTGGTCTGAAAGCCCTTTCCCGTACATATGCCTCTTGTTGCGGGCTCCTGCTACTTGAGCAGCGAGCGGCACATGGAACGGTATTCGCTGATGTACCCGCCGCCGAAGAACACGCAGTGCCCGGCGATCGGATACAGTTGCCACAGCGTCGTGCGCTCCTGCCATCCGGCCTTCAGCGGATGCACGCTCTGGTAACCGTCCATGATCTCGGTCAGATAGCTCATGCCGAACAGGTGCAGCATCGCGAGATCCTCCTCGCGATGACCGCCGTGTGCGGCCGGGTCGATCAGCACGGCCTCGCACGAGCCTCGGTCGTCGGCCCACATCACGTTGCCGCTCCA
>OKVI01001002.1_pt1 | contig 12947 bp, 14 predicted proteins | sample 1607001 | NCBI WGS metagenome assembly OKVI01 (sample SAMN03281018, study PRJEB24777) | human gut metagenome | isolation source: fecal sample PR128 from 1 month old male Malay infant, vaginal delivered...
CAATTAAAGCCAAGCCCCTCATTCTTTGATATAATAGAGATAAGAATTTTTATAAGGGGAAACTGATGAAATCACTTCGTTTTCAATCTGTCTTTGATATCATCGGACCAGTTATGATTGGCCCATCTAGTAGCCATACAGCTGGTGCTGTTCGTATTGGGAAGATTGTCTCTTCCATTTTTGATGATACTCCGACAGAAGTCGAATTCCAACTATTTAACTCATTTGCCAAAACCTATCGAGGTCACGGGACAGATCTAGCCCTTGTTGCAGGTATTTTGGGCATGGATACAGATGATCCTGAAATCCCAAACAGTCTGGAGATTGCCCACAAACGTGGTATCAAGATTGTCTGGACCATTCAGAAAGACAGTAATGCTCCTCACCCTAATACCACTAAAATTACCGTTAAAAATGCGCACAAGACTATCAGTGTGACTGGTATTTCTATCGGGGGAGGAAATATTCAGGTAACCGAACTCAATGGCTTTGCCGTCTCTCTCAATATGAATACACCGACTATCATCATTGTTCATCAAGATATTCCAGGTATGATTGCCCTCGTAACAGAGGCCCTTTCCCGCTATGGTATCAATATCGCCCAGATGAATGTTACTCGTGAAAAAGCTGGTGAAAAAGCTATTATGATTATCGAAGTTGACAGTCGCAACTGTGATGAGGCCATCGAAGAAATTCGAAAAATCCCTCATCTCCACAATGTCAATTTCTTTAAATAGGAGGAAGCATGTTTTATTCTATCAAAGAATTGGTCGAGCAAGCAGATCTGGACTTTCAAGGAAATGTCGCAGAACTCATGATTACAACAGAGTTTGAATTGACCGGTCGCGAACGTGAAGAAGTCTTCCTTCTCATGGAACGCAATCTGGAAGTCATGAAAGCCTCTGTCCAACTTGGCCTCAATGAAAATAAATCTCGTAGTGGCCTGACAGGTGGAGATGCTGCCAAATTGGATCACTACATCAAAAACGGAAAAACTCTGTCAGATTACACGATTCTCTCAGCTGCCCGAAACGCCATCGCAGTCAATGAACACAATGCCAAAATGGGCTTGGTTTGTGCCACTCCGACCGCAGGAAGTGCTGGCTGTCTGCCTTCCGTTCTCACTGCTGCTATTGAAAAATTAGACCTTAGCCACGAGCAACAACTGGATTTCCTCTTTGCTGCTGGTGCCTTTGGACTAGTCATCGCAAACAATGCCTCTATCTCAGGTGCTGAGGGTGGCTGTCAGGCCGAGGTTGGTTCGGCCTCTGCTATGAGTGCTGCAGCCTTGACTCTAGCTGCAGGTGGAACACCTTATCAGGCCAGTCAGGCCATTGCCTTTGTCATTAAAAATATGCTAGGCCTCATCTGTGACCCTGTTGCCGGCTTGGTTGAAGTTCCCTGTGTTAAACGTAATGCCATGGGAGCTAGCTTTGCCTTCATCGCAGCAGACATGGCCCTGGCAGGTATCGAATCTAAAATCCCTGTGGATGAAGTTATCGATGCCATGTACCAAGTAGGGTCAAGCATGCCAACTGCCTTTCGTGAAACAGCTGAAGGCGGACTTGCTGCCACCCCTACTGGTCGTCGCCTCCAAAAAGAAATTTTCGGAGAATAAGCTTATCAAATAGGAGAAATCATGACCTCTATTACAGCTATCTTTTTCGATCTGGATGGAACCCTCGTTGACAGTTCTATCGGGATTCACAATGCCTTTACTCATACTTTTAAGGAGCTAGGGGTGCCTAGCCCTGATGCCAAAACTATTCGTGGTTTTATGGGACCGCCCCTTGAAAGTAGTTTTGCGACCTGCCTGCCCAAAGAACAAATTTCTGAGGCTGTCCAGATATACCGTTCCTACTATAAGGAAAAAGGCATCTATGAAGCTCAACTATTTCCTCAGATTGTAGACTTGCTTGAGGAGTTAACGAGCAATTACCCTCTTTATATCACCACTACAAAGAATACACCTACCGCCCAAGATATGACAAAAAACTTGGGAATCTTTCATTTCTTTGATGGCATTTATGGTTCCAGCCCTGAAGCACCCCATAAGGCAGATGTTATTCGCCAAGCCTTGCAGACACATCAACTAGCACCGGAACAAACCATCATCATCGGAGATACCAAGTTTGATATGCTTGGAGCTCAAGAAACAGGCATTCAGAAATTGGCCGTCACTTGGGGATTTGGAGAGCAATCAGATCTACTAGACTATCAACCTGATTATATCGCCCACAAACCCATAGAAGTTTTGGCCTATTTTCAATAACATAGACTGGGCTACAACCCTATTTCAGAAGAAAATGGAGCAAGTTTCTACATAACAAAACGCATATTACCAAGATTCTTCAGAACTGATAATATGCGTTTTTCTGTTTTTATTCAACGTGGGTGGTTTGATTGGCAAAGGCGATAATGGCTTGCTTCAATTCATCTCCACTGAGAGTTCGGAACTCTTCAATTTTTTGGTCGATAGCTTCTAGAGGCATGACATTAACCTTACCAACGAAAATCTTATCCATAACCTGATTATCAACAAGTTCTGTTGATACCAAGAGTTCTTCGTAAAGTTTTTCGCCTGGGCGGATTCCAACTTCAACAATTGGAATTTCGCTTTCGGTGTGTCCACTTAGAAGGACCATTTTCTTGGCCAAGTCATAAATCTTGACTGGTTTGCCCATATCAAGGATAAAGACTTCCCCATCCTTGGCATAAGCACCAGCATGGATAACCAAACGGCTAGCTTCTGGAATAGTCATAAAGTAACGGGTCATGCGGAAGTCGGTCACCGTTACAGGCCCACCTTCAGCAATCTGGCGTTCAAAGACTGGAATGACACTACCACGGCTACCAAGAACATTCCCAAAACGAACCGCACAGTAGGTCGATTGGCTACGTTGGTTAAAGCCAGTGACAATCAACTCCGCCACGCGCTTGGTTGCTCCCATAACATTTGGTGGATTAACCGCCTTATCCGTCGAAATCATAACCATCTTAGGTACTTTAGCTTCATCAACAGCCTTAGCAACATTGTAAGTTCCACGAATATTGTTTTTGAAGGCTTCTTTTGGATTGCGCTCCATCATAGGAACGTGCTTGTGGGCTGCCGCATGATAAACAATAGCTGGCTTGTACTGCTCAAAGACTTGCAACAAACGGTCATAGTCTTGAATATCGGCAATAACTGGTACATAATCAATCCCTTGGAACTTGCGAATCAATTCATGATAAACAAGGTAGATTGAATTTTCCCCATGACCGAGCAAGACGATGCGTTCAGGATTGAAGCGACTAACTTGGCGACAGATTTCAGAACCGATTGAGCCACCAGCACCTGTGACTAAGATTGTCTTACCTGTCAGTTCTGCTCCCAGACGCGATTCATCAAGACGAATTTCCTGACGTCCCAAAAGGTCCGTAATATCAATTTTTTGGAACCCAGTACCTGCTTGGTGAAGTCCCTGAACAACGGTTTCAACCTTGGGCATCTTGTAACATTTGACTCCCAGCTTATTACACATCTGCAAGATACGTTCATATTCTGACGGGTCAAGCGACGGAATCGCAACGATAACACGCTCGATTTGATGGCGTTTGGCTAATTCAGGCAGATCATCATATGAACCCAAAACAGGGATTCCACCAAGTTTTTGGCCCTTTTTCTTAGAATCCTTGTCCAAAATACCGACAAGTTCTAATTCACTAGTTGGATGTTGGTAACTATCCATAAAGAGAGCTCCGCCATCACCAGCTCCAATCAAGAAGGTCCGACGGTGTTCCCCATCACCACTTCCCTTTTTGCGTTTAGAGTAGATTAACTGCCAAGTAATCCGTGGCAATAAAATCAAGAAGGTGCTCAACAAGATAAAGAGCACGATAAAACGGATGGAGAAAAGGGGCAAGAAGGCATAGCAGATACTATATGACAAGATACTGCTAGCAGTCACACCAAAAAAGATTTTCATGAAATCCGTAATCTTGCTGTAACGACTAATACTAGCGTTCAACCCCCAAAATCCAATCATCAATTGATAGAACAGGAAGGCCAAACTCGTATAGATAATGTAGTCAACAGGTGCTGGATTAATCAAGCCGTAGAATAATATATAAGATACAATAATGGAAACCACCATACTCAAAATATCAAATATTCCCCAGAAAACCTGTTTTTGTTGTTTATTTAAAATTTCCACCAGATCAATCACATAATCTGTGAGTTTTTTATTCATAGAAATTTACTCCTCCTTAAAAGAGCCGGATGATTATACTCAATGAAAATCAAAGAGCAAACTAGGAAACTAGCCGTAGGCTGCTCAAAACACTGTTTTGAGGTTGCAGATAGAACTGACGAAGTCAGTAACATATACCTACGGCAAGGCGACGTTGACGCGGTTTGAAGAGATTTTCGAAGAGCATTATATTGTTATTATAACACTTTTTCTCTAGTTTACGATTTGCTACAATCTTTTACTTGCTTTTTCGTAACAGTTTCATAAAAATAAACTGTCGGACAAATCCGGGACAAAGGGCAACAATCATCTGAATGGCAACACTCTTGGCATACTCCATGTAAGAAATTTGCCCTCTCTTCAGCATGCGCTGACGAGCTTGACGATAGAGTTTGAGGTAACGCAGTCCCCCACGACGCTCAAACATTCCTGCTCCAACACGAACCTTACACAAGATTTGATCCAGATTTCCAGTCTTGGCTCCTGCAGCAATCATATTGAGCCAGAGGAGGTCATCTTCCATATAAAGCCCATCCTCATAGTTGCCTGCCTTGAGAACCATGTCCTTCTTGAACATGACAGTCATGTGGTTAAAGGCACTTCTCATCCTTTGATAAGCCACAATCTCTGCATGCTGGGTTGGAACACGACGGTAAGAAACAATCTCATCAGGATTATCAATAAATTCTGCAATATGGCCACCTAATAGGTCAAGATTGTCCTTCTCCATTAACTGAACCTGTTTCTCAAAACGATCTGGAACAGCTATATCATCCGTATCCATACGGGCAATAATATCATACTGACACTGCAAAACACCCTGTCGAAGAGCCAGACCCAAACCTTGATTCTGCTCAAGAGGATAGCGTTTCACTGGAATATCAGACTCAGCTTCAAGCTGGTCTAATACCTGATAGAGCTCAGGTGTCAAAGGCCCATCCTCAACCAGAACCAATTCGCTCGGTTTCAGGGTCTGATTTTGAACACTCTCAATAGCATCCTTTAAAAATGTCGGATTTTCCTTGATATAGACCGACATCAATACGCTGATTTTTTGCTTTTCAGACACAGTTTTTCTCCAATGTATAGATTTCCTTCCACTATTTTATCATAATTTTCAAGACTTTCCCATTTTTATCTTGAAAGCCCGAAACCTTACTTGACATTATAGGGAAAAAGCCTTAAAATAAGCTGTTATTAAAATCAGCTAGAAGAGGTATTTTATGAAAAAGCAATCACTCTTTTTTGTTCCAGGTATTATCCTGATTGGTGTTTCCTTACGGACTCCTTTTACTGTTTTACCCATTATTTTGGGAGATATTTCGCAAGGGTTGGGAGTAGAAGTTAGTTCGCTTGGTGTCTTGACCAGCCTTCCTCTCCTCATGTTTACCCTCTTCTCACTCTTTTCTACCCGACTGGCTCAGAAAATCGGCTTGGAGCATCTCTTCACCTATAGCCTTTTCTTCTTGACTATCGGTTCTCTGATTCGACTAATCAGTCTACCCCTCCTCTATCTAGGAACCTTGATGGTTGGGGCAAGTATCGCAGTCATTAATGTTCTGCTTCCTAGTCTTATCCAAGCCAATCAACCAAAGAAGATTGGTTTTCTGACCACCTTATATGTAACCTCTATGGGGATTGCAACGGCTCTGGCCTCCTATCTGGCTGTGCCTATTACACAAGCCAGTTCTTGGAAAGGACTTATCATCCTCCTCACCCTACTCTGTCTAGCAACTTTTTTGGTCTGGCTACCTAATCACCGCTATAATCACAGACTGGCTCCACAAACCAAACAAAAAAGCAAAGCAAAGGTCATGCGTAATAAACAGGTCTGGGCAGTGATTGTCTTTGCAGGTTTTCAATCCTTGCTCTTTTACACCGCTATGACCTGGCTACCTACCATGGCCATCCATGCAGGCCTATCCAGTCACGAAGCTGGCTTGCTGACTTCTATCTTCTCTCTGATTAGCATTCCTTTTTCAATGACCATCCCAAGCCTGACAACCAGCTTGTCTACTCGTAATCGTCAGCTCATGCTCACTTTGGTTTCACTGGCTGGCGTGGTCGGCATTTCCATGCTCTTTTTCCCAATCGGTAATTTCTTTTACTGGCTTGCCATCCATCTCCTCATCGGAACCGCAACCAGCGCCCTCTTCCCTTATCTCATGGTCAACTTTTCACTCAAGACAAGCGCCCCTGAAAAGACAGCCCAATTGTCCGGCCTATCTCAAACAGGAGGATATATCCTGGCAGCCTTTGGGCCAACCCTCTTTGGTTACAGTTTTGACCTTTTCCACTCTTGGGTACCAGCTGTAGCTGCCCTCTTGCTCGTCGATATCCTGATGACTGCGGCCCTCTTTACAGTGGACAGAGCTGATAAAATCCTCTAAACTTCTAGTTTTTCCTAGAAGTTTTTTATATATAAAATTTTTACACATATTTCTTGACAGGGCTTTCTTTTAGATGTACAATGTATGTATAGAAAAATTATATATAAAAATCTTACACATTAGAAAAGGAGGTTCCCCATGTACTTTCCAACATCCTCTGCCTTGATTGAATTTCTCATCTTGGCTGTACTGGAGCAGGATGATTCTTATGGTTATGAGATTAGCCAAACCATTAAGCTCATCGCTAATATCAAAGAATCTACACTCTATCCTATCCTAAAAAAATTGGAAGGCAATAGCTTTCTGACAACCTATTCTAGAGAGTTCCAAGGTCGCATGCGCAAATACTACTCCTTGACAAATGGTGGTATAGAACAGCTCGTGACCCTAAAAGATGAATGGGCACTCTATACAGACACCATTAATGGCATCATAGAAGGGAGTATCCGCCATGACAAGAACTGAATACCTGACTCAGCTAGAACTCTATCTCAAAAAACTGCCTCAGGCTGACCAAATTGAAGCCATGGACTATTTCAGGGAACTCTTTGACGATGCTGGAGTCGAAGGAGAGGAAGAACTCATCGCTAGCTTAGGAACTCCTAAGGAAGCAGCTCACGAAGTCCTCTCTAATCTTCTCGATAAAAAAATCAATGAGGCACCCGCTCAAAAGAATAACCGACAAATTTTGCATATCGCCTTGTTAGCTTTGCTTGCAGCCCCCATCGGTATTCCTCTGGGAATCGCCATCCTCGTGTCCCTGTTCGCAATCCTTGTGGCAGCCTTGACTGTCATTATAGCTTTCTTTGCGGTTTCTATACTTGGTATCATCGGCGGATTCCTATTTTTAGTTGAAAGTTTCACTGTCCTCTCCCAAGCCAAATCAGCCTTTATCTTGATTTTTGGTTCTGGTTTACTGGCTATCGGTGCTTCGTCGCTGGTTTTACTAGGTATTTCCTATGTAGCTCGCTTCTTCGGTATACTCATTGTGCGCCTGGTGCAATTTGTTCTCAAAAAAGGAAAGAGAGGTGATCATCATGCATAAATGGACAAGAGGATTTCTCATTTTTGGTGTGGTGACTACTATTATCGGCTTTATCCTGCTCTTTGTAGGCATCCAATCTGACGGGATCAAGAGCCTACTTGCCATGTCCAAGGAACCTGTCTATGATAGTCGGATGGAAGAGCTGACCTTTGGTAAGGAAGTCGAAAACCTAGAGATCACTCTCCACCAACACGCGCTGACCATCACAGACTCTTTCGATGATCAAATCCATATTTCTTATCATCCATCTATTTCTGCTAACCAAGATCTTGTCACAAATCAAAACGACAAAACTCTAAGCCTCATTGATAAGAAACTGTCTGAAACTCCATTTCTCTCTTCTGGAATTGGCGCGATTCTCCATATCGCAAGTAGCTACTCTAGTCGTTTTAATGAAGTTATTCTCCAAGTTCCAAAGGGAAGAAGTCTAAAAGGGATCAACGTGTCAGCCAATCTTGGACAAACCAGTATCACTAATGCTAGTCTTGAAAATGCGACCATCAATACCAATAATGGCTATCTCCTCCGAATTGAAGGAAGTCGTATCAAAAACAGTAAACTCACAACACAAAATATTATCAATATCTTTGATACAGACCTTACAGATAGTCAGCTAGAGTCAACAAAACATCACATCCACGCTGAAAATATCCAAGTACATGGTAAGGTGGAATTGGTAGCGAAAACAGACCTAAAACTGCTACTTTCCGAAGAAGAAAAACAAAGAATCAACTTAGATCTTTCAACAAAACATGGTTCTATTCTTCATTTTGTGAGAGAAGGAAGACATTCATTTAACAACAAAGAAAACAAAGATGAACGATTAAGAAATCCTTATAAAACAGAAAAAGCAGATGCAAAAGATCAACTCATGGCAAGAGCAGACCAGGATATCTATCTACTCAAATCAGAGGAACACGAGTCTTCTTCTAGAAATCGTTGACAAAAGCGCTTACATTTGCTACTATGAAAGCATATTTATCTAACTAAAAAGGAGGTTCTACCATGAAACAAGAATGGTTTGAAAGTAATGATTTTGTAAAAACAACAAGCAAGAACAAACCTGAAGAGCAAGCTCAAGAGGTTGCAGACAAGGCTGAAGAAACGATAGCCGATCTCGATACACCAATTGAAAAAAATACTCAAGTAGAGGAGGAAGTCTCTCAAGCTAAAGTCGAACTTGAAAATCAGCAAGAAGAGAAAATTGAAACGCCTGAAGACAGTGAATCGATAACAGAAATAGAAGAAAAGAAGGCATTAGATTCTACTGAAGAAGAGCAAGATCTTTCTGGGGAAACAGAAAAAGTCACTATAGCTGAAGAGAGTCAAGAAGCACTTCCTCAGCAAAAACCAACCACGAAAGAGCCCCTTCTTATCAGTCAATCCTTAGAAAGTCCCTATATCCCCGACCAAGCTCCAAAATCTACGGATAGATGGAAAGAGCAAGCGCTTGATTTTTGGTCTTGGCTAGTGGAGGCTCTCAAATCTCCAACAAGCAAGCTTGAAACAAGTAGCACACACAGCTACACAGCCTTTCTCTTGCTCATTCTGTTTTCTGCATCTTCCTTTTTCTTTAGTATCTACCACATCAAACATGCTTACTATGGACATATAGCAACTATGCATAATCACTTCCCTGAACAATTTGCTTCATTGAATCTCTTTTCGATTATCTCTATCCTAGTAGCAACAACACTCTTCTTCTTTTCATTCCTCTTGGGTAGTTTCGTCGTGAGACGATTTATCTACCAAGAAAAGGACTGGACGCTAGAAAAGGTTCTCCAACAATATAGTCAACTCTTAGCAATTCCAATCTTCCTCACTGCTATTGCTAGTTTCTTTGCCTTCTTTGACAGCCTGCGATTTACGGCTCTCTTGTGTGTGATTAGCATTGGAATCATTCTGCTTGCCAGTCTCCATATCATTACAAGACCAAGTCAAGCAAGTGAAACCGACTCCTTCTATCAATTATTCTTGTCTGTCCTTGTGAACGGAGTCATTATCCTCCTCTTCTTTGTAGCTGAAGTGGCACTGATTGGAGATTATCTCCGTATCTTGGCCTTTCTTTAAACTTCAATCCTGTCTTCCATGGCAGGATTTTTTCTATGTCAAAAAAGCAAGTCACTTGACCTGCTTCACTTTTCTTGTGCTAATGCTTTAAAATCTTGTCTTAGGATGGGTTGTATTTCTAATTGATTGGCATCTAGTTGGTGGTAAGATGCTGATGGTAATGACTCTAGGAATTTTGCATAGTCCAAGCGAGCGATAGCTTCATAGTCTTCTGGTTTAGAGCCATCTCCTGTGATTTGAACCAAGTCAATTTCCCACTGAACTTCCTTATCCACCAATTGCTCAATATAGGCTGCAGGTACAAATGGCTCTCTCGGTAAAACGGTCTTGACCCCTTGAGCCAGATGGTAAACACCGTGCACTTGTCCTTCTCCATCCTGATAGAAGGAAACTCTTGCAAAGTAGGCATCTGTCTCTTGAACTGCACGTACACGTGCTTCAAACTGTGCCAAACCATCTGCCTCTAAAAAGCTTTTCAAGTCTTCATGGCTAAAGAAAACAGGATTAAAAATTCCTTGGCAAATCGTAAAGCGGGCTGCAGTATCTGTCAGATGGGCTTGAATACTTGCTTGGAAATAAGCTTCAAAATCAAAACCATCTAGTCCTTCAATCTCAGTTCCTGTATAAGCAAGCAGAGCATCTAAAAATGACTTGATGATCTCCCAGTCTGTCTTCGTGAGTAGGTCAGGAAGATCGACACGGTAAGCCTTTTGACCGTCAGCATAACTGACCTTAAAAAGAAATTGTGATTGCCCCACTATCGCACACTCGATATACTCAAGACGGTTAAGAGGCTGACGGAGATAGACAGCATCATAGCTATGTGACTCCAAACCATCTACCAAGGCCAAGATGGACTTGGCAATCAAAATCTCTTGTTCTCCTAAAATGCTCTGTTTATTTGGAATAAAAAATGTTTTCGTCATAACTGGACTCCTTTGAAATCGTTTACATATAGTATACCTTATTTTCCTGAAAGATACAGAAACAAACTTTAGATTTTTGAGTAAAAAGCATAGAAAAACAGCCCCTAAGGACTGTTTAATCTTATACAGTAGCTGCTTGATCCAAGCTTTCACCGATAGCGGCTAGGCGCTCGACAACTTCGGCTTGTGTCAATTCATTTTCTGAAACATAGCGGTTACGTGGGTGAACACGGCACTCGTGTGAACATCCACGAAGGTATTTGTCTTCATTTTCTTCTGATGTCAAGATACGACGGTTACAGAATGGATTTCCACAGTTGACATAACGTTCACATGGTGTTCCATCAAACCAGTCTTTTCCTACGATAGTTGGGTTGACATGGTTAACATCTACGGCAATACGCTCGTCAAAGACGTACATTTTCCCATCCCAAAGTTCACCTTGGACTTCTGGGTCTTTACCGTAAGTTGCGATTCCTCCGTGCAATTGACCAACATCTTTGTAGCCTTCACGGACCATCCAACCTGAGAATTTCTCACAGCGAACACCACCTGTACAGTAAACCACGACGCGCTTGTCCATGAATTTTTCCTTGTTATCACGGACCCATTGTGGCAATTCACGGAAGTTGCGGATATCTGGGCGGATAGCCCCACGGAAGTGTCCTAGGTCGTACTCATAATCGTTACGTGTGTCAAGGACAACTGTATCTTCGTCAAGAAGGGCTTCTTTGAACTCTTTTGGAGACAAGTAGGCACCTGTTGTTTCAAGTGGGTTGATGTCGTTGTCAAAGTCGTTGTCTTCCAAACCAAGGTGGACAATTTCTTTTTTGTAGCGAACGAACATCTTCTTGAAGGCTTGTTCACTTTCTTCGTCAATCTTAAACCAGAGGTCTTCCATGCCTGGGAGGCTGTGAACGTAGTCCATGTATTTTTGAGTTGTTTCGTAGTCACCTGAAACTGTTCCGTTAATTCCCTCGTCAGCGACTAGGATACGGCCTTTAAGGCCGATTGATTTACAGAAAGCCAAGTGATCTGCAGCAAATTGCTCTGCATTTTCAATTGGAGTATAAAGGTAGTAAAGTAAGACACGAATATCTTTTGCCATAAGATTTGTTCTCTTTTCTATTCTTAAATTTTCAGAATTTTTCATCTAACTATACTAGTATACCTGCTTGAGAAAACGAATGCAATTTATTTGACTGGAAATTGTAGAAAGGTGCTTATCCCTGCACTTCATCAGTAACCATAGCGAATAGCAGATAATTCTCTCAATTTTTTGATCTGCTCGGATTGACTTTCTGATAACATCAGCTTATTGTCAATCAACACACGTGAGATGTCAACATTCATTTGACTCAAAATAAATGGAGTAGAGGTCCCATCGTCCTCTAATCGTCTTTTATAACTCACTAACAGATTTTTCAAGGGAGTCAGCTGAGGCGTATCCTTTATATCTTCCAATAGATGATCTATGATCGTCATGGCTTCACAACGTCTTTCGCTTCCTCCTGCAAACCATTTTAATGATGTCATTCTTATTTCCCTCCTTAAATTGAAAAGCTATCATTCCTAACTCTCGCGTCAGTATTTACCCAAACACCCTATGTAAAAAAGTCAGAAAAAATGGTAATGTTGCGAAAATATTATTAATCACATAAGACGCATAAGCAGGATTGAAGTTTTAAAAAAGTAAAACTTAATCTTAACTACCGACTTAGCAACTAATCTAGCAAGCCACAATAAACCATCTCATTGAAATACTAGTCCTATCTAGACTGAACTTAAATTTTTGTTTAGAGGCTGGACAAAAACCCAATTTCAGGAGAAAACGAAGTAAATCTTCCCACAATAAAGCTGACATGATAAAAATCCTCATCGCTCCAAACAACACTATCCATGAAAGATTCATGAGTATGATCATCTGTAAAATCAAGACTCCCTAAAATCACATCTGCCAATTCTCCTAATGTTTCTTTTTTAGAAATCTGTATATTCCTGTAGCAACCTTTTCCAAGTTTTACGGAAATAACACCTCTCTTTTATTTTAGCATTAATTTGTCTAACTAGATCAGGTATAAATAGGAAAATGTACAGAAATTTTATGTTTCACGAGAAACACTCTATATCATCTATTATAAAAATGAGAGTATTAGGTATCTATCTGCTTGTCAGATAGTAGACCTACACTCTATCCCCATAGCAATTCACAAGTTTTTCCACAATTTGTTAATAACTAACTTAAAGTGTTTCTTACTTCCAAATTTATAGGAAATAATATATG
>OKVI01001012.1_pt1 | contig 12771 bp, 24 predicted proteins | sample 1607001 | NCBI WGS metagenome assembly OKVI01 (sample SAMN03281018, study PRJEB24777) | human gut metagenome | isolation source: fecal sample PR128 from 1 month old male Malay infant, vaginal delivered...
TTATTGGTTGAGTGCTCATCGGCATGTATTTTTTCCGCCGCTGCAGCCAGGCACTCTACAGCCTTCAAATAATCTTCTTCTCTGAAGTTATCTACGGCCATAAATGCATCCATCACCCGCCAAACAACTCGCTTCTCTTCCTGCTTTTTCTGGGCGATAAGTTCGTTGATGTGATTTCTCAGCGACTGAAGCTGATAGAGGTCATAATCTTGAAGTTGCTGAATGATATTGCTCACGATGACTTCCTCCTTGCCGCGAGACGCAGCCATTTCTGATCCACCAGGCGGGCGGTGTAGTCCTTGAAAGTCGGGATGTCGGAGGGCTTAACCTCAGGCTTACGCTGGCGGCGCGCCGGAACGTTGAAGATGTGATTTGTGATGACGCGTGCGAGAGGATTACCCACGGGAAGCCCTCCACTCTTGCGCCCAGGCGATGCGCTTACTGGATGCTTCGGAGAACTTCACGCCGCGATCGGTACCGAACCAGTAAATCGCCTCGATGACATCGACCATGTAGCGCTTGCTGGATTTGGATGTGCGGACGCCGAAATAAACGCGACCGCCGTTGATGCCCGGCGCGGATTTCTGCTCCTGGTCCTGAGTCTGATTCACCAGAACGGTGATGAGGTCCTTCCACTCTTCGCGGGTTAGCTTCTCGCCGTGCCAGACAACCTGGTCAGACAGGTCTTTCAACAACGGCCACATCAGGCGGTTTTGCTTGTCGGTGCGGGTCTCCTCCCGGGCCTCGACCACCATAGGCGCGTGAGGGTTTACCGGCAGGGTGCGAATGTACGCAATGAGGTTCTCTTTAACGGTGTCGTTAACGATGCAGTAGTGCTGCTTCATACGCCACCTCCGAGAGGTAACGCAGAATGCAGAAAATCGCAGGTGCATTTCTGCATCTGTGACAAGGTGAGGAGTTCAGATTGTGGTCGCATTTAAGTCCCCTTAAATGCGCAGAAGTCACAATCGGGTGTTCAGGCCGACTGCGACTTAATTATGGCGGGATGATTTGAGAAAATCAATTTGCGAATAGCGACAATATATAGTTAAGGAATCCAGCCTTCGCCGCAATTTCCTGTCTCTCTCATCCACTCATGACCGCATTCCGAGCATTTGTAATAACGCTCGTTTGCTTCGCGTCCGTGATGGCTGAAGTTAACGGATTTATCGCCTTGCAAGACCATGCATGGAAGAGGCGGGTCCCTTCGTCCAAGGGGTTGTTTGTTACATACTTCACAAGTCATAAATCCCGGACCTCACACGTCATTCGCCTGTAAAAAATCATTATACCAAGAAAAATTTGGTTAAGATGCGAGCGGAATGTAAAACATGTGTATAGCTATTAAATCGGTCCTTGGCGATTTATTTTTTAGCGTCAAACCCCACATGATGGGACGCAACTTCGGTAAATTTACGAACAACATCCATGGCGAAATCACCTCTCTCAGCAATCTTCCAGACCCAATGTACCACCTGCTCTGCGTTCGTTAGGTGGGAAAGAGGAATTGAGTAAATCTGTCCATGGATGTCAATCACCTCAAGCTCATCGAGGCACACCTTAACAAGATCATCAAGCTCCCTTTCTCTTTCAAGAATCGTTGTGATGCTCATGCTATTTTCCATTTGAATCTCCTAAAATTTATTTTGCATTTTGCTCAGTCATTTCAATGTAGCGAGGATCAGATGCCTTAGGCAATGCAACGCTCTGCTCGCGATAGTGCCGCACGCGATCCATGAAATACTCTCGTAGATGCTCTGGTTGCTCACGAGCTACCTGCTCGGCGATAACCGGCATATTCAGGCGCTCTTTGTAGGCCACGCCGGAGGCTGCCAGGTCAACATTAACCTTGTCGCGTTCTTCCTGCGGCTTTGCTGCAATGTTCCAGTCAGACATTAGTCAGCAGTCCTCCCTCTCTTCTTTCTGGTCTCATAAGGAGATCTAAAACCATCAACAGATTCAACCTCTCCAGCATCAAACCGTTTCGCATTTGCAATTTGTGATTTCCTCCAGAACTTTTTATGTCTTTTCATTGAAGCTTTATATTTTTCTGCTGGAGTCATTTCTTCGTTAGACATAAAACCCCCTCGGTTATTTGAGGGGATTATAGATCACTTCTGCTGCGGTGATGCTGCTATCATCCGGCGATACACATCGTAAGTTCCGAATTGTTCATCACCAGCCTCAAGCATTTCATGGGTGGGTTCTTCTGGCACCAGCCTCCAACCATCCTGAATCACCGGAGAGTTGCCAACGGCACCCTGAAGCATGGCGGCGCGGCAGGCGTTCCAGCCGACTGCTTTTCCATGCTCAAACGAGCTGTCAAAGTCATCATCCATTTCCATCGCAGCGGGCACAGATATCGGCGCTGGCGGGGCGGTGCGATACAGAAGCACATCACCCATCTCTGTTCTTGATGCTGGCCATACATCGGCATCGGAGCCAGATTTGAGATAATCAAGATTGGACTGGTCGATGACGCACACAGGCTCCGCTTCGAGCGATGCCAGCGCGATAGCAAACAGCTCGTTATCCATCGCCAAACCATCAGCGTCAGGGTCCCTGCTGATGCGATATTTATTGATTGCCGTAACCTGGTTAATCCGGGCTATTAACTGCTCTTTGGTGAATTCTTTGGTAATTGTGCTCATGGGTTACTCCATTCATCTTCAATCGCTACGCCAAGGCGATGCAGCCAGTCAGCCAGTTTCAACATTGATTCCCTGTCGCTTAGTCCGCTGGGAAAATCGTCCAATGCGACAACGGGTTTGAATGCGCCATAACGGTCTCGCTCAACGGTAATGTATTGCTCCAGGGTTGTACGGCTAACGCTGGATGAATGCCTGACGAGATACTTTGAAAGTCGCTCCCGATCCTTCGGGTCATATTTGTACTCAACAAGCGTCATGCTGCAGCGCCGTGAATCTATGCCGAGTAAGTCGAGCAAGTTAGCCATGCTCACTCTCCCTTACCGGCTGCGGCGGTCATTTTGATGCCGTGCTTAGCTAGCTCTTTGTTTACAGAATCAATATGGCAATAAGCACCACTTTTGAACGGAGAGCCTTGCTTGAAGTCGAAGAAAGAATATGGCGGCAGATTGATTTCACGCGATTCCAGCTCAGCAATCCGCTTCTCTGCGGTCTGGCATCGTTTCATCCATTCAACTGCAGCTGCCGCAGCTTTATCTGCGCCTACAGATTCAACCTCTGCCAGCTTTTCCAGCTTGAAGATTTGCCTCTCTGCGGACTCAAGGGCGTCGAGTGTCACTTCAAGGATGTCGCGCATTTGCTCGGCATTCCCGTGACTGGCTTCGTCGTAACGCTCCCATAGGCGTGAGAACTTCGATTCGTATTGCGCCTGTTTGTCGATGTTACTCATTGGGCGGCTCCTTCTGCTCGCTGATTCCACTCAGCCCTAACCTCTGAATAAAAAATCGGGCAGTCATTGCCTGGCCCGGCATATTTGCTACCGGATTGAGCGCGGCATGAGCCGCAGCGAACGAAATAGAATCGTCCGCCAGAGCCATATTCTGGATGGTCTGCCTCACTGGCCACATGCGCTACGCCGCCACAAAATGGGCATGGAAGTAAATTGCTCATGACTGCACTCCTTTGCGAATTTGGGCTGCGAGCTGTTCCGCACAATGCAAAAGCGCATCCGTTGCTTCAAATACGGTGACTTTCTGACTATCGTCTAAACCAGCAAGTATCTTGTGTTTAACGAATTCCGCGCATAGGTCGTTAAAAGCGCTGGCACGCACTTCAGCCAGGAAAGCATCGGTTGCTGGGGTTTTGATGTCGTTAAGCGCATCAGTGAATCCTCCGCGCTCCATGCCTAATTCAGCTTCGTAATCAGCATAGAATGCAGCGTCTTCGCAGAATTTCTTCATCCCCGCATTCTCCGCAGCCAGCGCCGCGCATCTGGCTTCAAGCTCCGCATTGCGCTTTTCTGCCTCTCCCACTTTTTCAGCAACCTGCTTCAGGCAATACTGGAGAGCAACTACTCGCGGCGAGTTCTCTTCCATCTGCTGCATTAATTCAGCCATTTTTTCCACTGCACTTACGTTTGTCATACCCCTACCCTCCCCCAAACCATCAATACACGCTTCATCGCCGCGCTGTTGCGGCACTCCTGAAATATTCCGTTGGTGCAACTGCGCGCGGTGCCGTCCTGCTCTTCCGGCGTCGCCAGGCGATAAGTCACCGTTCGCCAGACCTTGCTCACACGCACAATATTGCGGGCCCGCTCCAGGTCGAGAGCGTTTTTCGTGATGCAATTGATAGTCATGCCGCACTCTGTGGCCACATCCTTCGCGGTGAAGGTCCGGTGCGTTTCGAGATAACGCAGAATTGCCTGTTTACCTTTCATCAGAAGCCCCCTTTCTTTTTCGGCTGCTGCTCGCGCCCGCGGCGTTCTGCGGCGGCGGCCTGCTGGTCTGTGTCGTAAATTGCCCCGTTAATCTGATTGCAATAAACCGTTCCGGTGCTGCCGTGGCGGTTGAGTCGCAGGATTAACTCGGTTTCTCCCGGCGGTACGCTGTCATCGAAAGCACCTTCCCGGTGGATGCCAACCCAGTAGTCGCAGTCCTGCTCAATCTGTCCTGTGTCGCGGGAATCGCTCGGCAACGGGCGTTTATTCACTCGCTTCTCCAGTTCGCGGTTGAGCTGGGTCAGCAGCACGACGACGCAGCCAAGCTCTTTGGCGAGGTTCTTCAGACCTTTGGTGATCATCCCGTAGGCCAGGTCATTACGGTCGGCCTTTTCGGCGGTCATCAGCGTCAGGTAGTCAACAAGAATCATGCCTACGCAGCCCTTCTCGCGTTTTATTCGGCGGCTTTCGCTAACGATGTGCGCCAGTGACAGGCCCGGGGTATCGTCGATGTACAGCATGTCGATTTCACTCAGCCGCCCGGCTGTTGCTATCGCCTTCTTAAAGTCGCCGTCGTAGTCGCCCTGGTACTGGTCATCGGCGTCATCCGTGGCGGGCATGTAAAAAATGCTCGGGTTAATGCCGGACTTCTGACCAACCAGCTTTTCAAGGATCTGGTCGCCAGGCATTTCGAGGCTGAACATCAGCGCTGGCTTTTTCTCACGAACCGCGCAGTTGATCGCCATCTGCCCGTACAGGGTTGTCTTGCCCATCTTTGGCCTTGCGCCAATTACGAACAGAGAGCCTTTAACCAGACCTTTCGGCGCCAGAAGCCGGTCGAGTGACGGGATACCGGTACTCATCCCGCGCTGTTCGCCTGAGGGGTCAAATCGTTTCTCCAGATCCGCTACCCAGTCATCCATAACATCCCCGAACGACCGCAACCCACGGCGACTTCCGGTTTTTGAATGGTCTGCGAGCTGGGTGAAAATCCCCTGAATGGCCTCGTACTTCTGCGTAGCGCTCATGCCGTTGCGGGAATACAGCAGCTCAGTAGCTTCGGTCAGGCGGTTGATACCGTAGCGCTCCATTGCGGCTTCCCGGACTGATGCTGCGTATGCCACGATGTTTGCAGCGCTTGGAGTGTTCTTGGCGATCTCAGCCAGGTAAGCAAAGCCACCTACCTGCTCCGCGAGCCCTTTGCCTTCAAGCGCGTCGAACAGTGTCAGACCATCGACTGGCTTGTTGTCGCGGAACATCTGGCGCATCTCGGCAAAGATCAGCTGGTGAGGTCGGCTGTAGAACGACTCAGGCTTGAGCATCGCCAGAACCTTCTGGACTCGCTCGCTGTTGTCATCGTCCAGCAGCAGGCCACCGATAACGCTCTGCTCTGCTTCGATGTTTTGTGGTACAGCCATGAATTCAGCGGTCATCACGATCCCCCTCGCGCACTTCGATGTAGAGCTTTTCGGTCAGGAACTTATCGAATTTCATGCGGCGCCAGGTCTTCCCGGATTTCTGGTCTGGTCGGTCTTCAAGCATCCAGCGGCAGTTCTGAGCGATGTAGCGCAGATAGCTTCTGAAACCGTCCATATCCATCGGCTTGCCGTCCAGGTTGCGCGCAATCTTGTTAGCCTTACCCCAGAAGGTGCGGATTAGATTGCGTCGCTCATCAGTGAGGCATCTCCATCCCCGGGCTTCAGGCAGTTCGTCTTTCAGGCATTGCCATACTTCATCGCATGACAAACGGGACTTTTTCTCTTCAGCGGGTTTCTGGTCATTTGCGACATACTTACTACCGTTAGGTAGTAAGTTATTTAATATATTGTTATCTGTGGACACTGGCTGGACATCGGCTGGACACTCCACCTCCACAGGCATTGATATAACTGCGTTTGAGCTGGACACTGGCTGGACATCGGCTGGACAAAAATTTGACTGATATTCGTCGTATTTGACCACTTTTAGAACAGTAAAACGGTTGTTCGATTTGGTAGTGATCATGCCTAGGTTCTGGAATTTACGGAGCAGTGATTTAACGCGATCAGCGGTCAAACCTGTTTCCATTGCCAGAGTATTTCGCCCAGTGATGAACTCTCCGCGTTCGCAGATCACATCGCCGACATCAGTCGATACCAGTGTCTGTTCGTGATTAGCACGCAGGAGCAGGTGAACCCATAAATGAGCCGCCTCAGCGTCCTTGTAGAACGGCACATCCATAATTTTACGGTGCAGCAAGGCAAACCCCTTACCGTCATTCGTGCGCGGTTTCTGGAGCCTTCTGGCCTCTCTGGCTTCGGCTAAATTGGATACGTTACCCACGGCCACTCTCCTTACGTTTCAGTTCTTCCAGGATGGCGCGCATCTTCTCCGCCACAATCGGATTAACCGAGCGGATGAAGCGGTCGCGGGTTATGTTTTTATGTACAGCGGTATGGTAATAGCGTGGATTTTTTGCCATTATTCCTCCTGCAACTACTCTCGTTTTTGCACCTGAAAGTCGGTTCTGTTCGCGCAGACCGGCTTTCGCCATTTCTGTAGTTCTCACATAACCCCCAGCATCGACGTCACCATCGTCATCAACGGGCCTACCTGCTCCGGCATGAGGCGGAACAGCGACGCTATGCCCTCGCTGACCTCTTTCATCTTCTGATGCTCTGGAGCATCCAGCAGCACGGCCTGCTTAGCCTCTGCGAGTTCTTTCTCGGCTTCAGCCAGGCGAGACATTTTGCAATCTGCACCGATAAGGCGAGTGCGATACTCAACCGGCAGGACCGCCATGATTGCGGGCGTCAGCTGGCGCACGTTCTCGCGGTACTGTTCGGAGTCGAAGCGGTTATCCAGAAAGCGAAAGAGCTTCTGCCGCGCCCGGCTGATGTCTTCCGGGAAGCTGATGGCGGTCCCGCCCTGCTCCCGGTATTCGTTGATGATCAGCGCCGAAACGACGTCCTGATTGTCCAGCGCCGACGACCATGCCCGGACCGCATCGCGGATCTTTTCGTGGTCTGGCGCCGCTTTAGCTTGAGCGCGGTTTATCATCGCTCCAGGGTGTATTCCGGTATTGTGTTGATACGCAAGTGAATGCATTGCTTTCCCTTTCGTGGTTAGGGCCGCCAATCAGGCGGCATTATTTTTTGGTGGGAACAACGCATCGAGAGATGTATTGCTCCCCAGCTTATTCATCGCGTCAACCAGGCGGCGGCACGAATCCAGGTCTGGTGCTCGTATGCCAGCTTCATAGTTAGCAAGGCGGGACTGGTTCCAGCCGCACGAACCTGCTAACTCTGATTGAGTGATGCCAAGCTTCTTACGTTCGTTGGCGATATTGTTCATGCTGATCCTTTCAAGAATGGTCACTCAGCATCATTAAACACAATTCGTGATTATTAATCAACACAATTCGTGTAAAGCTTTTTAACACGGCGCGTGATACAAAATGAGAATGAATAGAATCGAAGATATAGCGGGCCGCATTAAGCGACTTCGCGAAGATAAAGGGCTGTCACAAAAGGCTCTCGCAGAGCTTTGCGGGTGGGCCTCGCAGTCACGCATAGGGAATTACGAATCAGGCACCAGGAGCGTTAGCGTTGATGATGCAACTGTAATAGCTAAGGCGCTGGGGGTTGCGCCTGCCGAGCTGCTTTTTGGCGATGACTACAAAGGCCATTACAAGCCAGGTGATAAATACCCAGTTATAAGCAAGGTGCAGGCAGGAGCATGGTGCGAAGCTGTTGAGCCGTACCCCCTTAAAGATATCGACCTTTGGCTTGAATCAGATGCTCACATTCAGGGGGAGGCGTTCTGGCTGCAGGTTGATGGTGACTCAATGACAGCACCGGCGGGTCTTAGCATCCCAGAAGGAACCTTTGTCCTCTTCGATACTGGGCGCGAGGCAATCAACGGCAGTCTGGTAATAGCAAAGCTATCCGATTCGAACGAGGCAACATTTAAGAAGTTAGTGATCGACGGTGCGCAGAAGTACCTGAAGGGTTTAAATCCACAGTGGCCATTGGTAGCGGTGAATGGTAACTGTCGAATTATCGGTGTTGCTGTAGAGACGAAGATGCGGCTGGTCTGATCGGCAAGGTGTTTTGGTCGGCGCATAGCTGGTAATGACTGCTTTAAGGTTCACATAAAAAGACACAAGCACCTCGATAAAAACACAGCACAAAAAAGCATGTGAAATGCTTAAGTATGTTAAAATAAAGGATCTAAAATGAGCAAATTTGGATGTGATATGAGCAGGCAACTTACCGTTTTCGATGAAACATCACCCATGACTTTTGATGACTTCGCCAGGGAAAATGGAGTTACCTACTGGCTCGCATCAGATTTGGCTATGATGCTTGGTTACAATGGGATGGATCAAATCCTCAAAGCCATTAATAAGGCCACGTCAGTATGCGTGAATCTCGACATTCCCGTGTATGACAACTTTATCCAGATGCCATCTGAAAATGCGGTCAATGATTTTAAGCTCACAAGGTTTGCATGCTATCTGACTGTTATGAATGGTGACATTGGAAACAGTAAAGTCGCTAATGCACAAGCATATTTTGCTGGGCTAGCAGCTGAGATACAAGCGGCGTACCATAACCATGACGCCGTCAACCGTGTATATTTACGTGGCGAAATCACATCACGAGAAAAAACTCTTAGCCACGTAGCCCATAAGCATGGGGTTGTAGATTATGGACTGTTCCAGAATGCCGGTTATCGGGGCATGTATAACATGAACTTACGACAACTGAAGGCCAAGAAAGGTCTTTCTGACAAAGATGGCACCATGCTTGATTTTATGGGAAGTGAAGAGTTGGCGGCTAATATATTCCGCATCACGCAAACTGAAGCCAGAATCAGGAACCAGAACCTTCAGGGTCAGGGCCAGTTAGAAAATGCTGCTGAGATCGTTGGTAGATCGGTTCGCAATGTAATGATATCCAACACCGGTACAGCACCTGAAAATATTAAGCTTTCCCAGGACAAAATCCAGAAAGTTAGAAGCAGCATTAAAAAAACACACAGGGCGCTTGTAAAGCACGACAAAAACAAGCCTTAATCCTACAGTAGAATAGCCTAAACACCCGGCCCCGCGCCGGGTTTTTTGTGCCTGCCGATCCCCATTCGACCACCACCACCACGTCAGCGTAACCAATTGAATATTATGGGATGCTGGCATTAACGGCGTCTATTCCCCGCCAGCTGGTAAACAATCCGATCCCTCTGGTAAACGCTGTCATCCTTGGTAAACGATTTACCATTGGTGACACCGTTAACCATCTATAAGCCTTTCCGCACTATCTCAGCCGCATCCCTGTTCACGCCCTTCCCTATCACGTTTCCTGTTTCCTTCCGGTACTGCTTCAGCTTGTCGATGATGTTTTGCTGGGTCATGGGTAAATCAGCCAGTGACAATTCCATCACCGCCCGCCCCATCGCCTGAATTTTCATGCTTATACGCTCTTCATCCAGAACCATGCACATCCCTCCTGCTGTTTTTTTAAGCGTAGCACTGGTATTTAAAAAAATAAATTCCCTTTCAAATCAGCAACAACACGCTTTGTTGTCATCATTAATCACAATTCGTGTTGACCAATAAAACACAATATGTGATTATCAATCCATCGAAACGAAACATCGACAGCTGAGCGAAGTTAGCCAGCGGCGAAGTGGAGATTCGGTCAGTCGAACGGCGCGACAGTAAACCATGCGTCGGACCATAGGCGGGCTCAGGAAGAGCGGCAATTATGGCAAAGCGAAAAAAGATTTATTCCAGTCCATTCGAAGCTGAGTGGGCTGTGCTGAATCACAAGAGGATTTTTTATGACTCAGACATACATTCCGGCGTGTTTAAGAGACCTTCCTAAGAAGCGTCAGAAGCCACGCAAACAGGCGATTAAAGAAGCGCAAGTGGAAGTTCTGAATAAGGCAATCGCATCGATAAAAGACGATATGCGTGCGTTCAAAACAGAAGAGCAGCGTCGCGGTCATTACCAGGCGATCAGCACAATCTCACAGATTCGTGATGAGTTGTAGCAGCTGATAGATAAAGCATTTCTCCCGCATCAGCGGGTAACGACAGAGGGTAAGGCGATGGCAATAGATGCGACGTTAAAAGTTAAGCAAATTAACTCTATTAACCCATACGGCGACGGATGGAATAGGCATATGGAAATCGATATCGACAGTATCGAGTTAGTTGAATGTGTTAAGCCGGAAGAAATTATTTCTGAGTACACGGCGGCATCACTTCTTGATGCAATGGATGAATCTGATGTGGTTCGCTGGCTTGAAAACGAAGGTTACACAGTAACAAACGATTGACCCGCTCCGGCGGGGTTTTTAATGCCTCATACCTCACCGCATTTACGAGTGCGGTTAGTTATGACAACCGGCGGCCATCCACCGCCCATTGAAACACTGAATAAATGCGTTGAAGTCTTGTATTAACCGTTCGGCGGCGCGGCCTTAAGCGCGGAGATGATTATGACTCTTATCGAATTGACCAAAAAGAAAATGGCAATTGAAGCCGAACTGGCTCAGTTGAAGGCGAAGTTTGTTGATGACACCTCACGCATCGGTAAAGAGCTGATTGCCGTGTCTGAAGGAATCAACCAGGCCAATAAAGGCCTAACGGTTGATATGGTTCGGCATGGCATGACGATCATTAACTTCGGAGATCCGAAGCAAAGTTTGGAGCGGCGTGGATGCGTTGAAGACGCAATCAACGACATTGCATCAGGGTTCACCCGACTGAGCGAGCGTTATTTTGGCACAAAAAACTACGCTCAATGGAGCGACCAGCGTGAAGACCATCATTATGGATATGGCCCTAAACACGGCTCTATCTGCTTTAAGATCGGCTTAACTGGCACCGCACTTAACAAGCTGTCAAGCGGCGGGCTGAGTGATTACGACGCTGAATGCGCTATCTACTGCCTGATGAACATTGACGCCATCAATGCGGCAAACGCCAAAGCCCGGGAGGCATCATGACAGTCACCCATAACGGCAAGCAGTACACCGCCAAAAAGCTCAACGATAACGAGTGGCAGCTGACGTCGGTATCAGCACCGCGGGAAAAACTGGTGCTGAACCGCTGGCAGATGCATATCGCTGGCCTCCTGGAACAGGTTGAGGTGAAGGTATGATCAACCACTACGGCACCACCCCGCTTATTCGCCAGTGCATCACGCCCGGCATGATGGCAATGCATGAAGGCCGCACCTATCGCGTCTCAGCAGTCATTCAGGAGCGAAAATGGGTTTACCTGCACACCGATGCAGAAATTATCCGCCTCAGTGACTGCGTAATTGACGTCCTTCTGGACGGTCACGGCAACCCTATTCAGCACTAACCACCCTATTCAACCGATCGGCCTGGCATTAAGCGGGCGGGATCTGCACATCCAAATTTCAGGAGAAACCATGAGCGAAGTAACTGACTTAACTGTCATCGAAATCAAGCCGGAGCAGGCGCCAGTGCTTTACGTAGCTGGCGGCCTTGACGCTTACCTCGATCAAATCCGCCAGGCAGTAAACGAAGTTCCGGACCTGTCCACGAAGAAAGGCCGTGACAGGATTGCCTCTCTGGCGGCGCAGGTGTCCCGCAGCAAGACGGCAATCGAAAAGCCTGGTCGTGAGTACCTGAAGCGACTTAAAGAAGCTGTGCGCCCGGCTGAGGCCGAAATTAAGAGATTTGTTGATGCCTGTGACGAGCTGCGCGACGCCACCCGCCGCCCACTCACCGAATGGGAAGCCGAGCAGGAACGCATTAAGGCTGAAGAAGCCATGAACGCGCTGCACGCCGAAGCGCTGGTTATGAACGAAGAGTTCGACCGCCAGCGTGCCGCGCAGATCGAAGCAGACCACGAAATGGCTCTGCTGATGAATGACAAGTTTGATCGTGACCGCGAAGAGCAGCGCCGCCAGGCGGAACAGGCTCAACGCGAACATGAAGAACGAATTAAGCGGGAAGCAGCAGAGCAAGCACGCCGAGATGCAGAAGCGAAGCACAAAGCGGAGATTGAAGCCGCAGCGCGCCGTGAAGCAGAAGAGAAAGCCCGCGCTGAACTGGCGGAACGCCAGCGCATTGAAGCGGAACAGCGTGCGGCACGCGAGAAGCAGGAAGCGGAAGCCCTGGCGGAACGCGAAAAAGCCGCGGCAGTGGAAGCTGAGCGCCTCAAGGCAAAACAGGCAGAAGAAGCCCGCCTGGCCGAAGAGAAGCGCAAAGCTGAAGAAGAAGCGCGCCGCGCCGCCCAGCTGAGCCTGATCGCCGAAGTCGCCAACGCCTACCTGACCCTGGCGGCGGACCGCGAGCTGCTGTCGGTGTCGGAAGCGACGCTGAAGAATCAGCAGTCGGCTTACGGCCTGACCGCCAAGCGCCGCGAGCTCGGCGCGGTGT
>OKVI01001014.1_pt1 | contig 12740 bp, 9 predicted proteins | sample 1607001 | NCBI WGS metagenome assembly OKVI01 (sample SAMN03281018, study PRJEB24777) | human gut metagenome | isolation source: fecal sample PR128 from 1 month old male Malay infant, vaginal delivered...
ATTCGGCATCGGGCATGAGCTGCATGGTGAACGTGGACTTGCCCGAGTTGATGGTCATGGTGGAGCCGTCGGTCGACAGGTAGGTCTTTTCGGCAGGCAGTGACTTGGTGATGTCGGCGAGGAGTTTGCCGAGTACCAGTGCGGTTCCGGGTTCGTCGATACCGGCCTCGATGTGGTGACGTGCGGAAATCTCGTAATTGAACGCGGACAGTTGAAGGGTGCCGTCGATGGCTTCGAGCTGGATACCTGCAAGGATGGGGCTCGCCGGGCGGGCGTCGATGACGCGGGTCGTCCAGGCTACGGCGTCGGCGAGAGCCGCGGAATCGATTTCTACTTTCATGGGTTCCCTCATTTCACGATGTGCTTGGCAACATTCTAGCGGGTCATGTTCGGATTGTTTTTTCTCATGCGCGAAGTGAGTTATCATCACGACGGTTATCGAGAGAGAAATAAGATAGTCGTAGTAATAAGCCCTGTGGATAGTGTGGATAACTGCGCGAATCCTTGTGTTTATATGGGCTGAGTAACCCACAGATTATGTGGATAACTTTCCGGACAAAATGTGCATAAGTACCGAGTTATCCACATTTTCGGCGAACTATTTTGATTGTCCACATTTCCTGTGGATTAATCCACTGTTCATCCACAAAAAATGTGCAGTAGTCCACAAGTTATCCGCAGGCTCTACCCACATTTGTGAATAAGCATGTGGATAACTTTTCCTTCAATCAGCAGATCGTTCGGCGTGTTGCGCCTGTTTTATTGTACAGATTAAATATGTATGTCTATATTATCTGAGTCTGATAGGCCCTGTCGACGGTGACGAATCAGGCCTTCATCCAGCAGAATCACGCACAGCGACGAAAAAAAGGCGTTTTTTGGTGTCTCAGCGCGATCGTGCCAGACGGGACCATTGCACAGCCGAGAGAAAACGACTGTCGTCACTCATTGCCGCGCTGCTTGAGGCGCGCGGTCAGCTCGGTCACGTAGTTGTAAATTTCAGGCTTTTCCTGCATATCATCGCTGACGCGGGTATACGCGTGCATGACCGTGGTGTGATCGCGGCCGCCGAACACTTCGCCGATATCGACCAGGCTCATGCTGGTCATCTCACGGGCAAGATACATGGCGACCTGACGGGCCAGCGCGATGTTTTTCGTTCGCGCGCGCCCGACGATGTCGTCGAATGTCAGATGGAAGTACTTCGCCGTCTGCCCGATGATGTCGGTCGGCTTGATTTCCACGTCGGTGGTGAAGAAGTCCTGCAGCGTCTGCTCGGCAAGCGCACGGGTCACCGGCTGACTGCTCAACGATGCCACCGCGCTCACGCGAATCAGGGCGCCTTCCAGCTCGCGGATGTTCTCGGTGAAGCGCTCCGCGATCAGATTCAGCACGTCATTCGGTGTCGAAGTGCCGTTCATCGAAGCCATCATGCGCAAAATAGCGATGCGGGTCTCAAGATCAGGCGGCTTGACATCGACGGTGAGTCCGGAGTCGAAACGCGAGATGAGTCGTGCCTCGAAGCCCTTGAGGTTCTTGGGCGCGACATCGGACGCGATGACGATACGCTTGTTGGCCTGATGCAGCGCGTTGAACGTGTGGAAGAACTGTTCGAGGGTCGCTTCCTTGCCGCCGAGGAACTGGATGTCGTCGATGAGCAACACGTCGACCTCGCGGTATCGGCGGTTGAATTCGGCGATACGGTTCTGGCTCTGGGCCGGGGTCTGCAGTGCCTCGATGAATTCGTTGGTGAATTCCTCGCTGTTGACGTATCGGACCTTGAGCGTGGGATCCTTGACCAATGCATAGTTGCCGATGGCGTTGAGCAGGTGGGTCTTGCCCAGTCCCGATCCGCCGTAGATACACAACGGGTTGAATTCCTGCCCGGTTCCCTCGGCGACCGCAAGCGCGACAGTGCGTGCGAAACGGTTGGAATCACCGGGAACGAACGTGTCGAACGTCGAGTTTTTGTTCAGATGGGTTTCCGGATCGCGCATCACCTTCTGCTGCCGTACCGGAAAACTCGGCTCGCCGGGTATTCGAGGAGCCGTGGCGCCTGGTTGCTGATTCGCCTCCGTCATTTCCGCGGAAATCGAATCGATGGAGGAGATTGACTGCATGCTGTTGGGCATGTAGGATTCCTGAGCCAGATCGGCGACGGTCGGCGACGGATTCGCAGGGAATGGTTCGCTCGGTTTCGCCGCAGTATCGGGATGCCGGTATTCCGGCGGCTGCGGTTCCGGTTGGGACACCTGAGGAGCCACGATTTTGAACGCCGGGAACATGTCGTTTCCGGATATGATTTTCAAAGCGTTGAGCAGCGGCGCATTGAGTTCATTCTGCAACGCTTGCTGCGTGGCCATGTTGCTTACGCACAATACGATGGTCGTGCCATATACCGCTTCCGGTACGACTCCTTCAAGCCAGCTCTTGTCGCGCGGCGACAGCGTGGGATTCTGCTTGAGCAGACGCAGCGTGTCCGACCATATCCGCGTGGCTTGCCCGGCTGGACCGAGAAGGTCATCCGACATTGTGACCTCCTTCAGGTATGTGTGCCGGTGCGCACCGCAGCGGATGCGCTACGGTAGCTATAATAAGTACAACAACAACAGGATATATGTACTCCACTTTAGCCAAGTTATCCACAGCTTAGCGTGTTGTGTCGCCTCAATTGTGAATAACATTCATGTAATTTGTGGATAACTTTTCTACATGTTTTGGCGTGTTTCCAATGTTTTCCGCTGCTCTGCAAGGGGCACGACACACTGATAAATCGTGAAGAAATTGTTTTCATTTTGATTTTTGGGCATGGCTCAGAGTACCGTTATAGAGCTTGACTCATGAGAGCCGTGCATCAGCATGGCAAAAACCGGGAGCATAACTATGAAGAGGACATTCCAGCCCAACAACCGCCGTCGCTCGATGAAGCATGGTTTCCGCGTGCGCATGCGCACCCGTTCCGGCCGCGCGATGATCAACCGCCGCCGTAACAAGGGACGTAAGTCTCTGTCCGCCTGATTGCGGTAGGTGACGAAGGCGAGTGAAGCGGCTGAAAAGCCATCGTGACTTCATCGCAGTGCTGAAGCGTCGCTTCAAGGTGACGGATTCGGATATCGTCGTGCACTTTGTGGTGCATGACGATACCCGTGATGTTCAGGCATCTGCGGATATCATGAGACGTATGGGACTTGCCGTCAGCAAGGCTGTTGGTAACGCTGTAACGCGTAATCGTGTGAAGCGTCGATTTCGTGTGCTCGCAAGACGATATGAAGATATGCTTCCGATGCAGTGCGATATCGTCGTGAGAGCCAAACCCAGCGCATCGCGTGTCGATTTCGCTGATCTTGACCGACAGTTTTCCCGTTGCTTCGCCAAAGTCACGACTACGCATGAACGCAGGGTGAGTCACTGATGTCAACCATCGGATCGGCGCTTATCGGCATGATCAAGTGGTACCAGAGGGCCATTTCGGCGAAAACGCCGCCATGCTGCAAGTACTATCCGAGTTGCTCACATTACGCGATCACTGCGGTTCGGCGCTTCGGCGCGGTAAGAGGAATCGTGCTGTTTATTTGGCGTTTTCTTCGCTGCAACCCTTGGAGTCGTGGCGGCATCGATGATGTTCCGCAACATTTTTCACTGTGCTACAGATTTCGCTGGTCGAAGGCATATGAGAAGCCTCGACTCACACCAATGGCCGATGATTAAGGAGATGGCCTGATGAACACTTCCGGAGAATTTCTTCTTGACAGAGGCATTTGGGGCTGGCTGTATAAGCTGCTGACCCCACTTGAGTGGCTCATGACCCAGGTCATGGTCCTGTTCCATAAGTTCCTCACCCTGCTGGGCATGGCACCGATCGGCATCTCTTGGGTGCTGGCGATCGTGTTCCTTGTGCTCGTGGTGCACGCCTGTATTTTGCCGATTTATCTCAAGCAGATGAAGTCGATGCGCAAGATGCAGGCCTTGCAGCCCAAGATGCAGCATATTCAGAACAAGTACAAGGGCAAAAAGGATCAGGCCAGCAAAGAGGCCATGAGCCGTGAGATGATGAAGCTCTACCAGGACAATGACGCCAACCCCATGGGGTCGTGCTGGACCGCCGTCATTCAGGGTCCTGTGTTCATGTGCATGTTCTACATGCTTTCCGCCATTCCGTATATCGCGACCGGCAAGAGGGGAGCGCTTGGCGCATTCGATCAGGCGACTGCCAAGCAGTTCGCGCAAACCCGCGTCTTCGGTGTCAGCGTCACCGATACCTTCGGTACGGCCAACAATTCCGGAAAGGTCGTCATCGGCTTCTTCATCCTGTTGATGTGCGCATGCATGTGGTACATGCAGTTCAACAACATGCGCAAGAACCTCCCCAAGGCTTCGATGCAGGGATCCACGTACAAGATGCAGCAGGCCATGACCTGGGGCTTCCCGATCATGTACATCTTCTCCGGCATCATGTTCCCGTTCGCCGTGCTGGTGTACTGGCTGACCAACAACGCATGCAACCTTGCCCGTTCCTTGTTCCAGGTGTACAAGTTCCCGACCCCGGGTTCCCGTGCAGCTGAGGAAAAGGAGATTCGAGATCATCGTCAGGAGAATGCTCGTCGCGCCAAGGCCGGACAGCTTTCGATTGAGGAAGAGGAACTGGAGAAGGCGCGCCAGGAAGCCGCTGTTCGTCTGGAGCGGGGATACCAGCGCAAGCAGCCCCAGCGGAAGAATCGCAAGAAAAAGTGACACGATTGGAAACCTCTATTTGACCGTGAGGTTTCCTTTTTTTACACTATGGAAGTAATACTCGCTTAAAGGAGTGGTGATATGGCGCAGGAGGAGACCACGACGATCGATCAGCTCAATGAAGAAGCTGACATCGCCGCCGACTACTTGGAAGGCTTATTGGACATCGCCGATTACGAAGGCGATATCGAGATGGGTGTTCGCAACGGTCGTCCGATGGTGCAGATCATCGCTGATGACGATACGGATATCAAGCATCTCATTGGTTGCAATGGTGAAGTGGTCGATGCTTTGCAGCAGCTTACCCGGCTTGCTGTTCAGCAGAAGACCGGCGAACGCTCGCATCTGATTGTTGATGTTGACGGGTTCCTGAAGCGTAAGCGTCAGCGTCTTCGTGACATTGCACTTGATGCCATTGATGAAGTGCATGACACCGGTGAGCCCGTTGATTTGAAACCGATGAATTCGTTCGAGCGCAAGGTCATTCATGATGTGGTTCGCGAGGAGGGGCTGAAATCTCGTTCTCACGGTGAAGAGCCGCGTCGCTATGTCACCATCTACATGAAGAGCAACGCCGATGAATCCGACGTCGATGAAGGTAGCGAAGAGTGAGCGATATTGTTTCACGTGAAACATCTGGTGATGAGCTGGATGATTCAGCAATAGTTCGTGAGGCATTGGGCGAAGCATACGACAAGCTCGAAGTGTTTCACGTGAAACTATCCCGCGAGGGTGAGCTGCGTGGATTGATAGGCCCACGCGACATATCCATCATCTGGGAACGTCATATCCTCAACTCCGCCGCATGCGTCCCGTTTATTCGGGAAGTCACCGATCGAAGCAAGGCAAAGACCATTGCCGATGTTGGCAGTGGCGGCGGTTTCCCTGGAATCGTTGCGGCAGCATGCATGCCGGATTGTGCGTTTACACTCATTGAGCCCATGGAACGTCGTGTCGAATGGTTGCAAGAGTGCGTGGATGACATGGACCTGCAGAATGTTACGATTATTCGCGCACGTTCCGACGAGGTCATCGATCGTATCAAGCACCACGAAGATGAATTGAAACCATTCTCTGTAGTGACCTGTCGAGCAGTGGCGCCAATGACCAAGCTTGCCGGTTGGACGTTGCCTCTGCTTCGCCCTCAAGGTCGACTGGTCGCATTGAAAGGCCGTTCGGCGCAGGCTGAGATTGAAAAGGCGAAGCATCAAATTTCCCATGCCGGGGGAGTGCGTGCTCGTGTCGTTGAAGCTCCAGTAGCTCCCGGTCTCGAATCCACGCACGTCGTTCTCGTAGACAAGCGCTAATTATCGTGTGGCTCCCATGGGTGGGAGTCACACGATAATCCCATGCCCCCGCTGATGGGAATCGTAATTCTGCTTCCGCTGTCGGAGGTTGGATTGCGGGGCGAGATGGACGATATCCATTGCCTTTGATCGCATAAACAATGCTGTTATATCTTCATCGACATCGCTGACTGTCCGAAGATTGTTTCACGTGAAACAATGGATGTCAAACACGAAAGCGATGGTTTCGCAAGAATGGAGTTATCCACAATTTCAAACAGTGCACAAAGTTATCCACATTATTTGCGACATGTAATCCACATTAGGAAAATGGCGGAAATAAACGGTTTATCTAGTGTTGATCGAAGTGTTCACACACTAATGCACTATACTTATCCACAGTTATCCACATTGCTGTGCACAACTTGAGATGTCCATACGACTAGGAAAAATTAGATGTTGTTCGTTTTTTAGGAGGGACTATGACATCCAATGATTCACAGGAATCCTCTGCGATTCCTGCCATGGAATCTGCTTCTGAAACGGTCAGAAGGATTTTCGGGAATGATGGTTCCTCTTTGGGCGCCGAGATTGCAGATGAGGCGTCACGCTATGAACGCCTGAATGCCGCATTGTTCCCCCTGCCATCGAGAACCCGATGCCTGGCCGTCGCCAACCAGAAAGGCGGCGTCGGCAAGACGACAACAACGGTGAATATTGCCGCAGCTCTCGCCTCTCATGGAGCTCACGTTCTGGTCATCGATATGGATCCCCAGGGGAACGCCTCTACGGCATGCGGTGTTCCTCACGGCACCAGCGATCCTTCGGTATATGACGTTCTTGAAGGACGAATGACAATCGGAGAGGTACTGAAAACCTGTCCTGATATCCCAGGGCTCGATGTGGTTCCCGCTTCCATTGAACTTTCGGGTGCGGAACTGGAAGTGGCGGATCTGCCGAATCGCAACAATCTGCTGAAGGAAGCCGTCGAATCATTCCTGCAGGATCCGAACAATCATTATGACTATGTTCTGGTCGATTGCCCGCCGAGTCTTGGCCTGTTGGTCATCAACTCTATGTGTGCGGTGTCTGAGATGTTGATTCCGATCCAAGCTGAATACTATGCCTTGGAAGGGCTTGGTCAACTTATCAATACCATAGGATTGGTGCAGGAGCACTATAACCCTAATTTGACTGTGTCGACTATGCTGGTCACTATGTTTGATAAACGAACATTGCTCAGCAGGGAAGTGTTCTCAGAGGTGAAGAGTCACTATCCGAGTATCGTTCTGGATACGACGATTCCACGTACGGTAAAAATATCCGAGGCTCCAAGTTTCGGAAAGACAGTCATCAGCTATGACCCGCGTGGAATGGGAGCGAGTGCCTATGGCGAAGCGGCCTTGGAAATCGCCCGTCGATCGCCTTCGGTGCTGGCTGCAATTGACGCGAAGAGGGGAGAGTAACCCATGACCTCAAAATCACGTTTGGGTAAAGGATTGGGTGCGCTGTTCCCCGCACTTCCCGGTGAGTCGAAAACAGCTCATGCGGAACAGCAGCAATTGGGTGTTGATCTTGAATCCGAGGAGACGACAGCCAACAAGAAAGCCCCTCAAGAGAAAGCTGCGGCTGCACCAGAGAAGGTCGAATCCCATAAGAGCGGTACTGAACAACACAGTGAGTCTATCGCTCCGGTTCGTCTTGGCGAAATCAAGCGTAAGACCATTCCGGCCATGAAGGATTCCATTCCTGCCGTACACAAGTCCACAACGGTGGAGAAGCCCAAGAGCGGCAAGCGCGTTGCCATGCCCGGTATCAGTGATATGGCACACCCCAGTGACATGTTTTTCGGAGCAACAGCACAGGGGACGAGCGATTCCAAGAAAACGCAGCCGGCTCAGCGTTCCGAGAGCACAAAGGCATCCGGCAAGGAAAAGGATAATAAGGAAACTCCAGAATTGAAGCCTGTCGAGGGTGGCTATCTGCTGGATATTCCTGTCAGCTCCATCGTTCCGAATGCGCAGCAGCCGCGCAGCGTCTTTGATGAGGAAGAGCTGAATGAGTTGGCCGCGTCCATCAAGGAAGTCGGCGTATTGCAGCCGATCGTGGTTCGCAAGCGTCAGGCTGGGGAGTCCAGCAAGAGTGATGTTTCACGTGAAACATCGCAGAGATACGAGCTCATTATGGGCGAGCGTCGCTGGCGTGCATCACAACTTGCACAACTGAAGACGATTCCGGCGATTGTCAAAACCACATCAGATGACGAGATGCTGCGTGATGCACTGCTGGAGAACCTTCATCGCGTCGCACTGAATCCTCTGGAAGAGGCGGCGGCATATCAGCAGATGATTGATGACTTCGGCCTGACTCAGGCTGAACTATCCAAGTCGATCTCGAAATCGCGACCGCAAATCGCGAACACATTGCGTCTGCTGAATCTTCCTGCGTCCGTGCAGAAGAAAGTTGCCGCAGGCGTACTGTCCGCAGGGCATGCGCGAGCTCTTCTTGGTTTGAATGACGAAAGTGAAATCGACAAGCTGGCCACTCGAATCATAGGGGAGGGGCTTTCGGTTCGCAGCACCGAGGAAATCGTGGCGCTGAAGAACGCAGAAAGCAACGTGCCCAAGAAGGTAAGGCCGACGAAGAACAATCCTTGGGCCGGTTCTCCGATTGTCAACAACCTTGAAAATCATTTTGACACCAAAGTGTCCATCAAGGGTACGCAAAAGCACGGTCGAATCGAAATCGTGTTTTCCTCCCCTGAGGATATGGAACGCATCCTCAGCATGCTGATTCCCACGGCAGTCGAGGGCGCGGCGGCAAAATGGGTGTGAGGTTGCGAGCCACACAACGGTGTGAGCCGCCATCATCACACAACGGGAAACAACGGTCATGCCGTTCATGAGCTGTATGATCTGGTCTGCCGAGAGGTATTCATTGCCTCTCCGGCAGAACGCGTATAAAGCAACTGTCGTGGCATTTGCAGTCAGAGGACTAATGCAATGAACCGCACGTATAACTGTCCTATTGCATGCACCTGAAAATTCATTACCGAAAACTCTGTTGAGCAATATGAGTTGAAATCGGTCCAGTACAATGCGCTAGATTTGAGCGGATTGTCGTTCTGATGCGATTCTCCGGCGCTGGTAAGCGTCCGCAGCGCTATTTCGGTCAGTCTGTCGTTTCGTTTGTGATTACTGACAATGCAAGCAATATTTGTGTAGCTCAACCCGCCGGTGAAGCAATATCATCGTCTGTGATGAGGTTTGATTTCGCTGACAGGTCGAGCTGTGCTGTTGGATCAGTGCAGTGAGGCCAGGTAGGATTGTGCGTCCAGCGCGGCGCGGCATCCCATGCCTGCGGCACTGATGGCCTGACGGTACACCCGGTCAACGCAGTCACCGGCGGCGAACACTCCAGGCACGGAAGTATGCGTTCCGGCACCGGAGACCAGAATGTACCCGTCGTCATCCATATCCACGGAACCCTTCGCAAAACGCGTGGCCGGTTCATGGCCGATCGCCACGAAGATGCCCTCGGCGGGCAGCGTGCCCGTCTCGCCTGTCACGGTGTCGCGAATGTCCACAAAGCCGGCGGAATCATCTGCGGTTTCAGCCTTTGCCGACAGGGAAATGCCGGTCGAAGAGGGAGCATTCAATGCCGATCCGGAGACATTCAGCATCGGAGTCGTCTTCAACGAGAGAAGATTTCCGGTGTTCTGCGCTGCGGGTGCCGCAGCGGTTACCGCATCAGCGCCTGTCTGCGCGCCGGCGGCGTTTTTCTGCCCGCGAATGGCTGTCGCCACCGTATTCATTTTCACGGTGATCTTGGGATTGTTCAGCACGCGCTCGACCATGATCTTGGAGGCGCGGAACTGGTCGCGGCGGTGCAATACGGTCACCGAAGAGCCGAAACGAGTCAGGAACAGTGCCTCTTCGAGCGCGCTGTCTCCTCCGCCCACCACGACGATGGGCTTGTCTTTGAAGAAGAAACCATCGCAGGTGGCGCAATACGATACGCCGTGACCGGAATACTCGGCCTCGCCGGGAATGCCGAGCTTGCGGTACTGCGAACCGGTGGTGATGATGACGGCATCGGCGTGATATTGGCTTCCATCGCTGCACGTGACGGTCTTGGGGGAGGAGCTGAAATCGACGCTCGTGACATCGAGATATTCGATGGATGCGCCGAAAGACTCCGCCTGATCGCGCATGCGATCCATCAGTTCCGGTCCGAGAATGCCGTCAGGGAAACCGGGGTAATTCTCCACGGTGGTGGTGTTGACCAGCTGACCGCCCGGCGTGAGCTCACCCGCAAGAATGGTCGGGCGATACCCGGCGCGTGCGAGGTAGATTGCGGCCGTATATCCGGCAGGGCCGGAACCGATGATGATGGTTGAAAGTTCAGTCATGTCCCTTACGATAGCGAGTTGACCTGACCTCGTCCAGCGGTGGGTGAACAACGACATGGATTCGCCTCGAATGCCGATTGGTCGCTTTCAGATTGCGAAACAGGCATGCCGTGTTTATGGAAACCGGAGGAGCTAATATGAGCACGATACGGGCCCACAGCATAAGTCCACAGCGTGAGTCACCGCGTACGATGAAACACCCCTCCTACCCGTGAGTAGAAGGGGTGTCTATGAGAACTTCTGCGTCGCCTACAGAACGCGGATGTACACGATGTCGGATTGTGCCGCAGAGTTCTTTGACGTGGAGTTCTGTGTGGTCGAGTTGCCGAACGGGACGTTATCGATGTCGGTCTTGTTCGGCCAATCCTGATTGTCGGATCCGCCACCGTGGTTGTCTCCGTTCAGGATGAACCATGCGGCGACCAATCCCACCACCAGCAGAACCAGCGCGACGACGATGGCGATGACCTTGATCTTGAGCTGCCCCCAGAGTGGCTGGTCAGGCAGGTCCTCCTCGATATTGCGTCCGACATTCGACGCGTTGACATCGTGCACCTGCTGGGGCGCGAAGCTCGGCGGCATGATCTGGGCCATAGGCGGCAGCTGATCTACCGAAGTACCATCAGTGCCTAGCAGCGGAACGGTGACCGTGGGGTCAAAGGCGTCGGATTGGGCACGCTGCGCCGGTGTCTGCACACCCGGCACATTCGCACCCGGAGCCGCCGCAGGACGGCCGCCAGACATGTTCCGCAGGGCATCGCGGCTGATTGGTGCCGTCATCCGCGTACGCGACTTCGATGATCCGGGGATGGCTGCTCCATTGGCTCCGGGCGCCGATGCCGACACTGCGAATGACGGGGGCATTACGGCGTCGCCCGACGCCGCGGCCTTGGCGGATCTGGCGGCAAGAGCGGCCAATGATTCCGACATATGCGCGCGCGGCTGCGGCATGGCATTCGTGGCAATGGGCTGAGCCGCATGGGTCGTGGGATGGCTTCCAGCCACGGTTTGCTCGCCTTCAGACACCTGCGCCTCACCGGACTGCGGCAACGGCGGGATGCTGCCGGCGTGGGTGCGCTCATTGTCGTTCTCTTCCGGCAGCGGAACATTCGGCATATTGGCCACGATGCTCTGTATCTCACCGGTTGCACCGGTCGTCCGGGGTTTGCCGGTACCGCCCGCAACACCAGACGCACCAGCAGCGTTTGCCGGTACGTTCACGCCGTTGCCGGACTGTGCCTTCGTCGCACCAGCAGCGGACCTACGCGGCTTGGCGGCGGGCGGGAACGATGCCGGCAGCGGTGCATACACCGGCATCGGCTGCTCAATCGCGGTCTCTTCCGCAGTGGATGTCGTCACCGGCGACTCCGGCTCCCCGTCCTTGCGCAAGGAGCCCATAAGCTGACCGACCTTCGATTGCAGGGAGGCCAGGGTCTTCGACGGCTCGGCGGTATCCGGTTCGAACAATTCCGCTTCGGGGATGACCGGCTGATCGGCCGAGGGCGGATCTCCGGGCAGCTGAGCCAGGAACGCCTGCTGCGCGAGACGCTGCTCGTTGACGAACCTGGCCTCGGCGCCGGCTGCCAGTCCCGCCTCGGAAATCGACAATTCCGGCAGCTTCGTCGAGGTAACCAGCCCATCCGGCAGTTCCACGATCTTGTCATCGCTCGTGTCACGCAACGCCACCATGCTGATCGAGGCGCTGCCACTGACCGACGGCAATATGATGTCACGATCCGACAAGTTGCTGAATGGCTCCCACGCGCCCAGCAGCGCGCTCAGCTCGGCCAGCGTTGCCATCGGCACGATGACTTCCCCATCTTCGGTGTGCAGAGCCAGTCCACGCTTGCAGATCACGCGGAATTCCGTGGGAACGTCGGCGGGCAGCATATTCAGGTCGAACGTCGTGTTCGTGCCTGAAGGCGTCTTGGTCAGCAGCGCGTACAGCAGTGCGGCCAGCTGTCGCGTCGCCATCTGCTCATACGACATCACATCGCCGTCGATGCCGCTGCAGATATCGGCCAATGCGGCGGCGACGGGAGTGTCGGCGAACTGCACGCCATTGACGCTCACGCGAATGGTATCGGTGCTCAGCGCGGTATGGGTCAGCCCCGTGTCCAACAGCTCCTGAACCGCCTGGGTGCATTGTCCCACGATCGATCGAATCGCGTCGTAGCTGAGGAACGAGGAAGACGAACGCTGCATGTATTCCGCCAGCGCCAGACCGGAGTCCGGCTCGGTGATCACCACCGCGGCATCGCCGACGTGCTGCAGCTGCAGCACGTCGGCGATGCCGCGGTGGTGATCACCGA